>Ga0209979_1000505_pt1 | contig 53226 bp, 55 predicted proteins | sample AnhtaG_FD_183114 | JGI IMG/M metagenome (GOLD analysis project Ga0209979, IMG submission 183114) | Deep subsurface microbial communities from Anholt, Denmark to uncover new lineages of life (NeLLi) - Anholt_01485 metaG (SPAdes) (version 2) | ecosystem: Environmental > Aquatic > Marine > Oceanic... | reverse complement strand
TGTCTAGGTCTATGCTGACTCCCGCGGGGTTCGCAACCGCTAGTTCCCAGCGAAGGCGGCAATCACTTCGCTGCTCTGGACCGCCTCCTCGGCACCACAAACATGTAGCCCTGACCTCTCATGGTGCGAATCAGCACCGGCTCCCTCGGATTGTCCTCGATCTTACTCCGTACCATGCAGATGTGCACGTCCAGAGTCCTGGTATCCCCCAAGTAGTCAGTGTCCCAGACGTCCTTCATCAGCCGTTTGCGAGTGAGCACGTGGCCAGCGTTCTTCATCAGTATCCAGAGAAGCGCGCACTCCTTGTGTGTCAAATGAGTCGCCACCCCATTCTTGATCACACACCGCTCGTCGGGGTCCAAGACCAGAGCAGCGGCCTTGAGCTGCCTGGACGATTTCCTGCGCCTGGTCGACGAAGCCTTTCTTCTTCTCGCCATTGCTTTGTCGCCCCCTCACCCAAGCTAGCACGAACGCAGACAGGATAGGAGCACTGGTGTACTGATGGCCGCCAAACCTCTTCCTGGAAGGGTTACTCCACTCAATTATGCTTGCGTCTACCCAAGAGAGCAACTCTGCTAGTGAGAGGCCGTGTCAAACAACATGAATTGCGTGAGGATGGGACGCATACAACCAAGCAGAAGTATACACTCAACCGAGCGATGTGTCAAGCTCCCATGCGATTCTTGAGCGCCTCGGTCGCAATCAAGGTTCAGCTTACCCTCGGAACGCGCGCGAGTATCTCAGAGACGACCTCGTAATTAATGGTACCGAGCCGCTGGGCGACTTCGCCAACTGTGATCCTGTCACCACCCTGATCGCCAATGAGCACAACCTCATCACCCTGTCTCACTTCGGGTATGTCAGTGACGTCAATCACGCTTTGGTCCATGCAGACCCGTCCGACCATGGTAGCTCTCCGTCCTCGGACCAGCACCTCTCCCCAATCCTTCGGGCCCCTCCGGAAGCCATCGGCATAGCCGACCGGAATGACAGCAACACGAGCACGACCCGCGGTGCGATAGGTGCACGCGTAGCTGACATAGCTCCCTGGAGGCAACTCCTTTACTTGAGCTACCTGGGTCTTGAAGGACAGGGCGGGCTCGAAGCCCGCAGGACAAGGCACCTGCGAAGAGGGATCTAGACCGAAAATGGCAATGCCCGGCCGCACCGAATTGAAATGAGACTCGGGGAAAGCGAAGATTGCCGCACTATTGGCTGCGTGCACCAAGGGGACCCGAATACCGTTGTCTTGCAGTTCTTGGAGGACGTCTCGGAACGACTCCAATTGATCCAGGGTGTACTCTCGTCCCCAGCCTGGCACGTCCTGAGCGTCAGGCATGTCAGCGATGGCCAGGTGAGTGAAGATCCCTTCGATGATGACGCCAGGCAGATCCCCGATCTCCCGCATGAACGACAAAACCTGATCAGGCAAGAGACCAAGTCTGCCCATGCCGGTGTCCACCTTGACGTGTACGCGGACCTCGGAGTTCAGATCCTCGGCAGCCCGTGACAACGCCCTGGCCACATCCAGTGAGAACACCGTGACCCTCACTTCGTTGAGAACGGCTTCTCTGGCCTGCCATGCTGGTGTGTAGCCCAGAATGAGAATGGGAGCACTGAGGTCCGCCCTGCGCAGAGTCACCGCCTCACTCAAGCAGGCCACGCCCAGCATGTCGGCACCGTTGCGCAGCGCGGTACGAGCCACTTTGATTGCTCCATGCCCGTAGGCGTCGGCTTTGAGCGTGGCGATGATTCCCACCGACTCCCCCACGATTCTCTTCAGTCGCCGTACGTTATTGGCTATCGCGCTCAAGTCTATCGCGACCCAAGTAGGTCTGTCAGGTCGTATGATATAGATCTGCTTCCACGCAGGGCTCTGACGGACCAGCACCGATTCCGAGGCGGATGGTTCTGCCAGCAGGTTCTCCACCACCAGCTCCATCCGCGATTCCACAGCCCCTTTAGCCAACACCACGTCTCCGGAGTCTATCACGTTCAAGACACCGCGCACGGCATCCTCTGTGGTATGGGTAATCAGAACTCTCTCCCTTGCCAGACCTGCCTTCTGAGCCTCAGTGGCGATGAGCCGGGCTTTGTCGCCCTTGGTTACCAAGAAATCGACAACTTGCGCTGCTCGGCGACCCACCTGACGGTGTCCCTCCCCCTCATACGTGCCCAACCGCAACAGATCGCCCAGGATAGCGATCCTCTTCTTCCCTTCGAGTTCAGCGAGTACATCTAGGGCCGCCAACGTGGAGGCAGGGCTGGCACTGAAACTATCATCCAGCACAAGACTCCCACTGACCCCCGGCAGTGGGTTCAATCGACCCCTCAGGGGTGAGAGCCCGCTCAGTGCCGCGAGGATGTCGGCCCACCTCAAGTCATAGACAAGGCCTGCCGCTATGGCCGCCAAGGCTGTGTAGACGCTATGCCTGCCCAAGAGAAGTATCTGGCACTCGTATTCAACTGCCCGATGATGCACCTGGAATCGGATGCCCTTGGCCGTAGTTTCAATCGCTGAGGCCCACACATCTGCCCGAGAATCAGTACCATAAGTCATAACCTGCGCGGCAGTTCTACCGGCCATAGCACGTACATACGGATCGTCATAGTTGAGAATGGCGTAGCCGTCTCTGGGCAGAAGTTCGACCAGCCTACCCTGCTCTTGAGCGATGTTGTCCAGACTGCCAAAATACTCCAGATGAGTATGGTTCACCGCTGTGACGACACCGACCTGCGGCGATGTCATGCGGCTGAGGTCTCCCAACTCTCCGAAGCTGTCACAGGCCATCTCCAGCACCGCCTTCTGATGCTGCTGAGACAGCCGACCGAGGGCGATCGGGAGGCCGTAACGACCATTGTAGTTCCCGAAGTTCTTGAAAACCGCGAAGCCTGTCCCCAGTACAGCAGCGATTGCCTCCTTGGTGCTGGTCTTGCCGGTGCTCCCAGTGACTCCGATCACCTCAGTACCGAGCTTTCCCACCACATACCGCCCCCACTGAGTCAGAGCCTGTTGAGTATTGGAGACTTGAACCAGGGTCACCTCATAGCCAGAGACATCGATCTCCCTCTGACAAAGGACACCGGCAGCCCCATCGAGGCACGCCTCTTGGATGTAGTCATGGCCGTCGGCCTTGTCGGTCTTCACTGCCAGGAACAACTCGCCTGGCTTCAAGTTGCGGGAATCGTAGCAAAAGTCGGTGAATTCCTCGGCAAAGACCTGTCCGCAGACCCTGCCCCCCGTCGATTCCAGGATGTCCTTCAGATAGATCATTGATTCTCTGGTGCTTGGCGCGCTTCTCGTCAAGAAGCAGCGGCCTTGGCTGGCACAACTACACCTCTCTGCCAGTCCACCAATAGAGCAGCGCTCCCACAACGGCTATTATCGCGCCCACTACAGTCCCCGCCATCTGTTTGTAGCCGAAGACCTGCGGGTGCCCTCCCACACCTACGATGTCCGCCAGCGCGGACCCCAGGAGGATCAGTATACCAATTCCAAGCACTACTGTAGGTATGGTCTTGCTTCCTCCCATGTCGGTCCCTCCTTTCTCAGGTGTCTCATTCTAGCACATCCACTGTGTGTCAGCAATTGGAGTGGACCACCCACTCGCAGTTTGACAACAGTCAGACCATATGCTAGACTTGATTGCACATGTGATCCACAGAGAGTACCCCTGGTCCCACCACGAACAAGGAGGAGTGCCGAGATGACAGAGGCGACCATCGGCGTTATTGGTGGCAGTGGGCTGTATGAGATTGAGGGCTTGACGGATATCGAGGAATCCAATATCTCCACGCCGTTCGGCAAACCCAGTGACACAATAGTTGTGGGAACGCTGCAAGGAAGACGAGTGGCGTTTCTTCCTCGGCACGGCCGGGGGCACCGTATCCTTCCTGGCGAAGTGAACGTGCGAGCCAATATCTACGCTCTGAAGTCGCTAGGTGCAGAGTGGATAATCTCCGTCAACGCTTGTGGCAGCATGAAAGAGGAGATTGCCCCTTTGGATGTCGTGATCCCCGACCAGATCATTGATCGAACCAAGGGACGCCAGAGTACCTTCTTTGGTAACGGTCTGGCCGTCCACGTTTCGTTTGCAGAGCCGTTCTGCCCAGATCTGAGCGGTGTCCTCTACGAGGCTGCAAGGACAACAGGCGCCAACGTGCATATGGGCGGCACCTATGTCTGCATAGAAGGTCCGCGGTTCTCCACCAAGGCCGAGTCAAAGATGCACCGGCTGTGGGACGTTGATATCATCGGCATGACTGTGATGCCAGAGGCCGTGTTGGCTCGAGAAGCTGAGATCTGCTACGCCAGCATCGCGTTGTCTACCGACTACGACGTCTGGCATGAGACAGAAGCACCTGTCACCGCTGAGATGGTGATTCAAAGGGTGCAGAAGAACGTGGAGACAACCAAGAGCACCATCAAGGGAGCTCTACCACTTATCCCTCCTGTGCGCGATTGCGACTGTGCCACGGCGCTCTCCGTGGCTATCCAGACAGCCAGGGATCGCATACCCGGACGTGTCAAGCAGGAGCTCGACCTGCTGCTCGGGAAGTACTTGGACTAGCGATCCCATGGCCCAGGCTGCTGGCGGCAATAAGCGAGAATCGGTAGCCCTGGCCCGCACGCTGAGTGGCTTCGACGCCACGATGATCGGCGTCGGGGCTATGATCGGGGCGGGCATCTTCGTTCTGACAGGTATCGCTGCCGGTGTCGCGGGCCCAGCCTTGCTCCTCGCCTTCCTCTTGAACGCCATCGTAACCTGCTTTACTGCCGCTTCGTACGCCGAATTAGGATCCGCTTTCCCTTCGGCTGGAGGGGGTTACGTGTGGGTCAAGGAAGCGCTTTCCCCTCTGTTCGGCTTCCTGAGCGGCTGGATAGACTGGTTTGGCCACACCGTGGCGTGCAGCCTATACGCTTTGGGTTTCGGCCACTACGCTGCAAATTTCCTCAACCGCGTCGGCATCTTTCCTGCCTCTTTGGACCCCGAAATCGCGGCTATAGCACTGGCAGTGGCCATGACCGTCGTCTTCGCCTATATCAACTTCCGAGGCGTCTCAGAGACAGGCAAGGTAGGCAACATGGTGACTCTGGCCAAAATAGGCATATTGGCCGTCTTTGTTGGCTTTGGACTCTACAGCATGTTGCAGCAAAGTGACTGGACATCCAAGTTCCAGCCCTTCTTCCCAAGGGCCCTCGGCGGCGTCATCATGGCGGCGGGTCTGACAACCATAGCCTTTCAGGGGTACGAAGTCATCTCTCAATGTGGTGAGGAGATACGCGAACCCAAGCGGAACCTTCCACGAGCGATCTTCGCCAGCATAGCCATCGTGGTTCTGATCTACCTCGGAGTGGCTTTCATCGCTCTAGGAGCCGTGCAGCCGCCAAACCCGACGACTGCGACCTGGGAGTTCCTTGCCCAATATGAGGAAACGGCCATTGTCGAGGCGGCCCGCCAGTTTATGCCCCTGGGGGCCTTCGTATTGACCCTGGCCGGCCTCATGTCCACCATGTCCGCACTGAACGCTACCATCTACTCCTCTTCACGAGTCTCCTTCGCCATGGGTCGGGATCGCAACCTGCCACCCTTGTTCGGTCAACTACACGCCAAACGGCGCACACCTCATTGGGCCATATTCATTTCCGGCGCCCTCGTGGCTTTCATGGTCGTGACTCTGCCGGTCCAGTCGGTAGCCAGCGCTGCGGGCATCATTTTTCTGGTGCTCTTCATAATGGTCAATGTAACGGCCATCCGTATGCGCCATCTGCGACCGGATTTGGACAGGGGTTTCAAGATCCCCTTGATGCCACTGCTACCCATCTTGGGCATCGCTTCTCAACTGGTCCTCATCGTGTACCTCTCCCACCTGAGCCCTGAGGCGTTGTATGTTGGCGGACTCTGGATTGTGTTGGGGTTAGTCTTCTATGTGGCCTATGCCTCCCATGCGGAACCGATGAAGGAACCCGTCAAGATCATCCATCAAGAGATTATCACGACCAAGAGATACTCCATTCTCATCCCCGTCGCCGACGAAGTTCAGGCTCGTCTCCTGGGTACGCTGGCGGCACCAATAGCCAAGGACAAAGACGGCGAGGTGTTTGCTCTACATGTGGTGCGTGTTCCGCCGCAACTGAGCATCACTGATGGACGCTTCTTCCTGAAGCAAGGGAAGCCCATCCTTGAAACGGTGATAGCCGAGGCCAAATCGTTGGATGTGCCAGTGAACACCATGATCCGCTTTGGACGCAATATCAGTCAGGCCATCATAGAGACTGCTCGGGAGCGTGACTCGAACCTGATACTGCTAGGTTGGCCGGGCGGTACCAGCAGCGAGGGGAGAGCTTTCGGCAGCGTGATTGATGCGGTGAGCAAGAGCCCTCCCTGCGACGTGGCGATGATACGGTTCAGGAAGCGCGTGAGTCTGGACAGGATCCTGGTGCCCACGGCCGGCGGCCCGAACTCGTCTCTCGCGATAGAATTGGCCATCTCCCAAGCCCGCCAGTACAACATAGCAAACGGGATTCATCCCCACATCATCGCCCTCTACGTCGCGCGTAGTGGCGACCCCCGATTGGTGGAAGTGGGAAGACGGATCTTGGCCCGGGCAACAGCCCGCCACGACTACCCCATCGAATCCAAGATTGTGTCCGCTCCAACCATCTTGGAAGGGATATTGCGGCACGCAGAGGAATCCAGCCTCGTGGTATTGGGAGCAACACAGGAAGGGTTCTTCGAGCAGATACTATTTGGTGCGCTACCTGAACGGGTCGTTCGGGACTGTCCGAAAACCGTGATGATAGTCAAGCGGTATCAAGGCCCCGTGAAGTCCTGGATTCAGAGACTGCTCCTCACAGCTGAGGCCTGAGAGACCTCTCCAGTCCCTCACCCTTATTCTGCCCATATGTCGGCGATGCCGACGTCAGGCAGCTCTTTCGCTTGGTCGCTTCCCCGTATGTCCTGATAGAACTCTTCGTCATAGGGGCGAGTTTGAACCATGACAGGCATGGGCACCGCATGGCCCATGAGGAGCACCTGTTGGCAGGTATCCAGGCTGGCCAACGACCCGCGCAAGAAGCTGCGACTGCCGACTCCAGTGAGAACAGCGTCTATGTCCCTCTCTTCTGTCAGCAACCCCGTGATCCGGGTACCTAACTGAGACATCACCTCGGCGTCTATGCCGCTGGGCCGCTGATCTATCACCATCAACGTGACATTGTACTTGCGCATCTCGCGGGCGATAGTGCCGAAGATCGTCTGCCTGGCCGCACTAGGATTGAGGAATTTGTGCGCCTCCTCCAAGGTGATCATCAATTGCGGTGGCCTGTCGGCTTCGGCCCTGGTTTCCTCGAAGCGCTCCATTTTCCGACGGTACAGGGTACGGATGCGCCGAGTGACGATGTTGGCCACCAACATGTAGTCCAGCGGGGAGTCGTGACGACCAAACTCCAGGATGATGCTACGACCTCTTCCTAGAGCAGTAACCATCTCATCAATAGGCGAGAAAGGCACGTCCTCTTTGAGATAGGCCCGCCTCTGGACATCTCTCAACTTGCGCTGTAGGGCCTTGGTGGCTTCAGGATGAGCCCCTGACGACTGGCAAAACTCAGCCAGGTCATCAGAGGACATGGCCAGAAGCTGCCGCAGCCAGTTGCCCCCGTATCTGTCCCCCAACAAGCCAGCGGTGGCCGCTGTTGTAGCCGTGAGGTCCAACTCGTCGGCCAGGAGCATGATGTCCTCAGCCTCGATCTGGTTCAGGCCAACGGTCAAGGTCACGTCCACGTTGCGCCTGGCAGCCGCCTTGGCATCCACAGAATAGACAAGCACTCGGGATCCCAGCAGCTCGCGCAGACCCCGAACCCAGCGACCATCCTCCGTTTGCTTGTCGAAGGCATACTCGCTATGCATATCGAAGATCAAATTGGCCGCCGCACCTGAGGTGATGATGCCACAGAGAAGAAGACGGGCCAGAAAGCTCTTGCCGGTACCCGACTGGCCGAAGATGCCGTTGGAGCGCTCCACAAACCTATCCAGCCTCAGGCGTACTGGGATGTTCATGGACACAGGAGTTCCTATGGCGAAGTTCCTGTCCCCTTCCTTTCCAAAGACGGTGGCAAAGTCCATCTCAGTGGCTCGATGCAAGGCCGCGAAGTGCATAGGGATTGTCCTCACGCGTTGCGGTCGAGTGGCCTCACCGAGGTCAGGCCTGAGGTCGAGCATCAGCATGGGCTTGACCTCGACAGTGGCATAGGTTGTCGTGCCGGCCAGCGCCTGGGCGACGAGAGGTGGTGCGTCATGAGGGGGCGAAGCCAGCACTCTGGGGTCACTGACGTGGAGTTGTATGTCGGAGATCATGCTGAAGTAGCGGTTGGATTCACCCTCCACGACGACAAAGTCGCCGATTCGGAGATCTTCTGTGGGGCAGTCAGCATCCAGCCGAACCGTCAGACCAGTATTGAACCCACCATCGGTGACCACGCCCAATCGTCTGCCATCCATTCGGACTCCTATGACCACATGTCAGCGAACTGGCTGTATGGCGTAGAGTACCGCCATCAATCGATCGTAATCATGCTTGAGAAGACTAGCTGCCTCCCGCGCTGCCTCTCTCAGCCATTCCTCGTCCGAACCCCTTTCGATGTAGACCTCCCGCACATTTGCCGCCAGAAGCTGCTCGACCGCCACTGGACCCGAGGCCCTCAGCAGAAGGCGAAAGTAGTACAGGTTCTCGGTAAAGAGGATAGTCTCCTCGGAGCTGCAAGTGTGAACCGAGAAATGAAGAGGCGGAGGCAGGGAAGGGAGACCCTGCACGACGATTCCCCGCTCTACGATACCTACCGCAACACTCGTGAACTCCGTGCGCAAGACGTGCTCCAACTGAGGGCTCTCCCGATACACTTGATGATCATACACCTCGTCGGTGCTCCTTCGTACGGCCCGCCGCCCGGGGTCGAGACTGCCCGTCTCCCCATAGCAGACCACCCCGTAGAGATCACGGGCTTCCCCGACGTGCACCTTGACCAGGCTGCCGAGGGCTGGCGGGCGATTCAACTCATAGCTCTCGCATACGAAACCCGTACTATTGCTTTCTACGATCTCCCCTACCCTCACACCGCCCGCCTTCTCTTGCTCCGATCCTTCGCAGAACGAGTAAAGACGATCCCTCTCCGGGCCAGGGCTCTATCCACCATGTCCTCGACGAGCCGCCTGTCAGTGATGGAGATGACGGCCTGCTCGTGAGCCTCTTGCAATGCCGGGGGATAAGGTGGGTGGACCCCGCTCCGACGGCACTGATCACACAGGACCGAGTGCACGAAGTCCACCATCTGTGAATCATGCATCACCCACTGAGGAGCCTCTATCCGGACCACCTCGCCGTCGACGTTCAAGTAGAAGAACTGAATACGATGGTCTCCGTATTCGCTCAAGATGGCCGACGTGCTCTCAAAGATGTCCGAGCGCTCACCTGCTTTCAAGAAACCGAACAACTGTCGGTCGAGAATCGTCACTAGGGCCTTGCAGGAATCCATGGCTTCGGGGGAGGAGCAATTGGCGCAGTCTATGGCCTCTGCTTGACAGAGCCACACTCTCAGGGAGTTCACCACATCGCGAGCGCCAGGAAGGCTAGTGTAGCCGACCACGGGGACACCTGCGTTCTGGAAATCATCCAGGCATTCCAGGAACTCTCTGAGAAACCGTTGTTGCACGCGGCTATCCTCGTTTTGGAGCCCCCACAAGATCAGGGATCCGTCTCGCAGAGCCGCCACGGGAGTCTCGGTCCTCTCAGTCGCCTCCCGCAACCCTCTTAGCTCTGCAACAGCCATCTTGGCGCTGAGACGCGCGCCCTCTATGGGAAAGCTCCCTGCACTGGGATAGAGGTACAGATCCTCCATCTGGAAATGAAACTGTGCCGAGGCGTCGAGGACAGCAGACGGCCGCTCGCCATAGGTAAGGATGGCTCGTCCGGTGTTGAGAACATAGAACCGGGCGGGGCTATGCCTGTCCGGAGGTACGGAAGAGCCGTCGGCGGCAACTACACTGAAGTAGCTGGGGCAATCCGGTGCACCGAAGACGTCGTCCATGCTGCTCACAGGGATGGCCACCAGCCAGGGTACACGCGTTCGGCGATCCCGCAACTTGGCCTTCAGATCCCCTGGATCAGCGTCGTGAAGCAACCGTTGGGCTCGTTCCACCCACTGGCTTCGCTCCTCCGCCGCCAAGATTTCCACCATCCGTTCGACGCCGTCACCGATAGAGCCAAGTCTCAGAGGCACAGCGCTACCCTCACCGCAGCATCCTCTCATCCGCCACGCGCCGGGTGATTCGCTGCTCGTCGAGATGCTCCATCAATGCCAGGGCATATTTGCGGCTCGCCCGAAACATGTCCCTCACCTGAGCAACTGTGATGCTGCCTTCGTCCTCGATGTGCTTCACCACGCGAGCGACCATTTCCTCGTAGGTGTCGGCGAGGAAAAGCACGTTCTCACTCACCCGTACGAGACGTCCTTGCTCCAGCAAGACGTCCAGCAACTCCGGTCGTAGGACAGACTCGCACTCGGCCACCGAGGGCGTCGCGTACGGGCTGTGGGCAAACCTCGCCAACAGATCATCGATCCGACGCTGTTGCTCAGGGGTGAATCTCACCTCATGACCAGGGAGGCTCAGAACGGCTCCCTCATCGGAGAGGATCTCCTGGGCCGAGGCGTGGCCGACTACCGCATTGAAGATACGGGCGGATAGGTTCAACCTGCTCTTCAGTTCCTCCCGGGGCATGCCAGTGCGCAAGGGATACCGGGAATGATACTCGCTCAACCAAGCATGAAGTCGTCTCTCCAACTCCGCCCAACCGTCACACGACATCAGGTACAAGTTCTCACTCATGGCCGCCTGCGCCCCGACGTCAACCTGACCAAGGACCAAGACCTTGGAACGGCCGAGAAGCTCGTCCAGAGCCTCCTCCATCTCATTTGCGGGCAGCCCTCCATCCTCGAGCAACTCGCGAGACTGCCGGGGCAGAACGCCGTCCAAAGCTTGAAGAAGGACCTCTTGCGGACTGCCATGAGACAACGCTTCGAGACGCTGCAAGACAGCCGGACGAAAACGCCGGTGTCGTCGCCGAGGGGATGGGTCCAGCACCACGCCTCCACCGACTGTCAGGCTGGGAGAAGGCTGGCGAATGATGAACCGATCACCTCGGACCAACGCAGCTGGCTCAGCCAGACGCAACTGCACCCAACCCTCCTGCCCAGGGTCTATCAGCTCATCACCCAGCAGCCGTGTGCGCGCCATGATCTGCGCTGAGCCGCTATAGAACTCAACTTCCACATTGTGCTTGAGAGGCTTCGGCGCGCTTTCCAGCAAACGCAATCGGGTATCCACCAACATGCTCGGCTGGAGCCAATTCGGTACGGTCAATACATCTCCTCGCCGAAGCTGATCTCTGCTCAACCCCACCAGGTTCACCGCTACACGGCCACCGGGCTCAGTCGCGTCTATCTTTTCCTGGTGAGTCTGCAACCCACGAATTCGCGACCTCAGGCCAGAAGGCAATATCTCGACCTCTTGACCCACTCCGAGACTGCCATCTATCAAAGTCCCCGTGACTATGGTGCCGAAGCCCGCCATGACGAAGACCCTGTCCACAGGAAGACGGGGCTTTCCCACGTCACGCTTGGCGGGCACCCTTTTGAGCAAGTCATCGAGCTTCTCCACGAGAGTCTCAAGACCCTGGCCGGTCTCGGCGGATACCGGGACGATCTCCGCCTCAGCCAGGCTGGTCTCCTTCAGCAGGTCAGCAACATCGCCTACAACCAACTCCAGCCATTCCTCGTCCTCGACCAAATCCGCCTTCGTGATGGCCGCCACTCCATACTCCAGTTGCAGGAGATCCAGAATACCCAGATGCTCGCGCGTCTGCGGCATTATCCCCTCATCGGCAGCGACAACAAAAAGGGCGGCGTCAATGCCGCCTATGCCAGCCAACATGTTCCTGATGAAGTTCTCGTGTCCTGGCACGTCAACGATGCTCACCACGGCACCACTGGGCAAGGTCAGCCAGGCAAAGCCAAGATCTATGGTCATTTCCCGTTCCTTCTCCTCCTTGAGCCGGTCAGGATCTATGCCCGTAAGCGCTCTAACGAGGGCAGATTTGCCGTGGTCAACATGCCCGGCCGTGCCGACGGTGCGAATCCGCTGCGCCACACCCCTCACTTCTTCGACCGCACAAGTCGCTTTTCGAACTCCCTAATCCACTTTGCAAGTCCTCCGACTTGACGCCGAAGATGTTCGACCTGAGACTCCCACAACAGTGTGAGTCGATCATCACGCCTGGCGTTCTCCTCGCGTAGTTGGGCCCACCTCTCGTCATTCCTCAGCCAGAGCATCTCGTTCTCTTTCCGCCATTCCTCGAGCTGTTGCCTCTGACGCTCTTCAGCAGTCTGCTCCATGTGTTGCAGCACTTCTCGATCTTTTTGGAGCTGCACTCTCAATGTATCCATGGCGGAAAGGATCTTCTCCGCGTTTCTGTGCTGCTTGTCACTCAGCGCTACCTGTTCACCGACCTTCTTCACCTCGCTGCGCCACTCTCTCATCTCTTTGGCCCACGCGCTTATCTGCTTCTGCCGCTTGTCATCAACGACCCGCAACGCCCCTACCAGTTGTGCCTGCTCCCCCCTGAGTCGCTCGCCAAAGGCCTGCAAATCCACCTTCTGCTGCGTGCCCCGTTCTGCCCAACCTTCCAGAAACGTCAACTTCTCCTTAATGCTCTCGGACCTGGCTTTCTCCTCCTCGCGCTCTTGTAGCAGCTCGGTCAGCCTCTCATCATTTCTGTTGAGCCGCTCGCCGAGTATCAGTAACCTCTCCTCCTGTCCCTTCGCCTGTTTGCGCGCCTCATCCAGCGGTGGCCTGAGCACCAATATCGCCTTGTTCAAGCGTTGGATCTCGGCCTCTTGGGCCTGCAGGGGCTCCTGAAACTTGAATGCCTCCTCGATTCGTTTGCTGAGACCCGCCAGGGCCTTGACCCTGTCCTGCCTCTCGTCCCGCAAGCGAGTGTCTCTCTCGTCACCCTCCTTCTGCAATCGTTTCTCAGCCCGCTGCAACTCCAACAGGATCTCGTCTTTGAACTGCTGCAAAGCCGTGTCGAATCGAGACATCCTCGCCAACTCGGCCTTGGTCTGAGCCAGGCGTTCCTCCATGTCCTCAGTCTTCTGGGCGGTGCTTGAGAACAGATTGTCGTGCTGCTCCAGAGCTTTCTGCACTTCCGCCAGCAAAGCTTTGTCTCGTCGCCGCTCTTCGTCCAACCAGCTGAGTAACTGGGTGGCTTCCCTGGTGTCCATCGCCCCCTGCGCCTCTCTAGACGTTGTGTTCCTCAACCTTGCCGGTGACCAAGAAGACGACCCGCTCGCCGATATTGATGACCCGGTCAGCGATTCTTTCCAGATTGTGAGCGACCCACAGAAGGTAGGTCGCCCGAGTGATGGTTCGTGGGTCGTCCATCATGAAGATCAGTAGTTCCCTGAACACCTGGTCATACAACCGGTCGATTTCGTCGTCCTCTGCGCCCAGGCCTCTGGCTAGCTCAACATCGCGGTTGACGAAAGCCTCCAACTCTTTGTCGAGGAGCCACCTTGCCTTGTCCGCCATGCGAGGGATATCAATCAGAGGCTTGAGAGGCTCGCGAGGGCCCATCATCACGCCAATCTGACCGATTCCCTTCGCATGGTCCCCCATCCTTTCCAGCTCCGTCGCTATGTTGGCTACGGCGAAGATTACCCGTAGGTCGCTGGCGGCTGGCTGTTGCGTAGCGATGAGCACCAGGCACCTCTCCTCAATGTCACGCTGGGCTTGGTTGACCGCCTCGTCACCTTTGATCACCTGTCGAGACAGCTCTATGTCGCGTTCGGCAAGAGCTTGAACGCTTCGCTCTATCGCGCCGTCAACCATCTGGCCCAGATCCAGCAGATCCTGCTCCAGTTCCTTGAGTTGTTCATCAAAGGTTTCACGAGCCATGATAAGTAACCCCCTTTCACGACGTGAACCGCTGTTATTATAACATCGCTACTCCGCTCTAGCAATAACTACCTAACATATCTAAGTATTTCCAAAGCAAGTCCGTTGCCTCTAGAGATTGCCGGACTGAAGTCCCGCGCCACGAAGCCAGAAACCGGCTTGCAGCCGGTTCTGAAACACGCTCTTGGCATGTTTGCTGTCACGTAGCATCGGGCTTCGAACCCGATGCTAGAGCTTGATCGTACGTGCTCCCCCAACATATGGCTAACCACCATTCTCAACCTCGGAACCGGATACCTTCATCCATCATCCGGGCGCAGAGAATATGCGCTGGAGCGGAACGGAGCACCTAGCAGCGAACTATGACCTGCAAGACATAAGTTCAGCCTTCACTTGACTTCTCAAAGCAGATGTGGTATAAATGTTGTCAAACTGAACTCAAGAAAAAGGCCTTGCCGTTTAGCGCAAACCATCGCAGCGCTGTCCCATACCTTCATCTGCACCCTGCACCGCCTGAAGGCAATTGTGAGGACGGCGGGAGAGGTCTTGCTAGCCCCGGTTCTGGCGGTGACGGCGGACCCACTTATTGACCGTATTGCGGGAACACGAAAGCTTCCTGGCAGTCTGGGAGATATTGCCCCCCAAATCATCATAGGTTTGCAGTAGCACACGACGAGCAAACGTTTTGTCGATGGCAACGAGCTGAGCGTAGGTGAGCGAGATCATGGGAGCACCTCCGTGGCCAATTGGTGCAGATCCCCCAGAGAGTACATGGTGATCCAGATCCTACCCACCTCTTGCTAGGAGTTCAAAACCCCCTTCACAATCCTGAAGAAGTGGTCACGATGTCTAGGCTCATCTACGGTCCCTGATTGATAAAACGCACTGTGGCAGGTATAATAACATAGGGTAGTGTGTCTACTCACCGAGCCAAACAGGGAGACGAGTGCGCAAGTAGCCAGGACGCTGATCGCAGACATTCCTGGCTTCCGGCAGTCGAGATAGACGAACTCTGGCAAGCATAGAGGGGAGATTCACCCCAGGGAACCGGGCAGGTAGGAAGAGGAAGTGAGATAAGCTGTGGATAAAAAGCCCAACATTCTAATCATAGATGACGATGCCCAACTGAGGCAAACCCTCTCTGACATCCTCAAGGCCAAAGGGTGTGCACCCATAGCTGTTGCCCAGGCAAAGGCAGCCGTGGAAGGGGCTAATAAGAAGAAGCCCGCCGTAGCCATCATAGACCTCAAACTGGAGGACGTCTCCGGCCTGGATGTGATGAGGGAGATCAAGGACCGCTCCCCTGACACGGAGTGCATCGTCCTGACGGGGTATCCGTCGCAGGAATCGGCGATGGAGGCAATCAACCTGGGAGCTTATGGTTACATACAGAAGCCCTACGATGTGGAGCAATTGCTGGTGACCGTCCGCAGAGCAATTGAGAAGCGAGCAGCGGAGCAAGCGCTGCGGGAGTCCGAAGAGCGGTACAGGGACCTAGTGGAGAACGCCAATGACATCATCTACACCCACGACCTGGAGGGGAACCTCACCTCAGCGAATGCAGCGGCGACGCGTGTCTATGGTTACACCACCGAAGAGATGCTCCAGCTTGACATCGCTGACGTCATTGACCCCGAGTATCTGCCCCTGGCGCAGCAGAAAATCGAGGACAAGCTAGAGGATTCGTCACAGACCGAACCGTATGAGCTTCTGACTCACACCAGGGAGGGTGAACCTATCTGGGTGGAGGTCAGCACCCGACTCGTCGAAAGGGATGGTCAACCCGTTGGCGTGCAGGCCATCGCCCGGAACATCACCGACCGGACGCGGACCGAGGAGGCGCTGAAGAAGTCTACACACGATCTAGGCGAACGGGTCAAGGAACTCAGTTGCCTCTACGCCATCTCAAGCATCGTTGCGAAGCCTGGCGTTTCATTGGAGGAGGTACTCCAAGGGGTAGTTGATCTGATCCCCTCCGCCTGGCAGTATCCGGAAATCACCCGCGCGCGCCTCGCCCTGAATGATCGGGAGTTCAGGACGCAAGGTTTCCAAAACACCCCTTGGAAACAGATGAGCAGCATCTTTGTGCATGAGCAACGAGTCGGCGCATTGGAGGTGTGCTATCTGGAAGAAAAGCCCCAGGGGCATGACGGACCCTTTCTGAGGGAAGACACGCTTCTCCTCAACAGTATCGCCGCACGAGTCGGACATATCGTCGAGCGCAAACAGGCGCAGGCGGCGCTCCAACGAATGATGGCTTTCAATGAGAGCATCATCGAGAACATGGGTGAGGGTCTAGTTGTCACGGACGCGCAGGGCTACATCATTTTCACTAACCCCACCTTTGACGCCCTGTTAGGGTACGAGGCCGAAGAACTTATAGGCCAGCGATGGCCGCTGATCGTTCCCCCAGATCAGCAACCTACGGTGGAGGCGGCTGTTGAGAGGCGCGTCCGGGGCGAGAGTGACCGCTATGAACTGGATCTCGTGCGCAAGCACGGGACGAGGGCCCCCGTCTTAGTCAGTGGGAGCCCCCGCCTTGAGGAGGGACGCTATGCGGGCACTCTGGCAGTCCTGACGGACATCTCCGAGCGCAAGCGAGCGGAGGACGAGACCAAGCGGCATAGCCAGGAGCTGGCTGCCCTGTACGACACAGCCCTGGACATCAGCCGCCAACTGGACCTTGAGCCACTCTTGCATACGATCGTGGAGCGGGCCAGCGGTCTTCTGGAGGGCTACGCAGGGGCGATGTACTTCCATCGCGAGGAGCACGATGACCTGGAGTTACTCGTGTCTGACAACCTGGAGCCTGATTTGACCGGCTCTGTGCTGAAGCGGGGAGAGGGCCTGTCCGGCAAGGTGCTGGAGAGCGAACAGCCCATGGTGGTGGACAACTATCGCTCGTGGGAAGGGCGCGCCCCCATCTATGAGGAGCTGTCTGCTGACGCGGTGCTGGCCGTGCCCGTCAAGTGGGGCGACCGGGTGCTGGGAGTGATCAACGTCCTGAGAAAGAAGGGTGCCACTTTCGATGAGGAGGACATCCGCCTGCTGAGCCTGCTGGCCAACCAGGCGGCCGTAGCCATCGAGAACGCACAACTGTACACTGAGATACAGACCATCAAGGAATACTACCGCAGCGTCATTGAAAGCATCCCTTCCTCTCTGCTGACCATTGACCAAAAGCTGAAGGTGGTATCTGCCAACCAGAACTTCTTGCAGAAAGCAAGGAGAAGCGAGTCGGAGACCATCGGCAGGAGAATCGAAGACGTTTTCGCCCCCGCTGTACTGGCTTCCAGCAAGCTAGAGGAGAGGATAACCAAGGTCTTCAAAACTGGTAAGCCCTTTGCGGGTGGGGAAATGGAAAGGCTTCCCCGCCTTCCTGGCCGAGTGTACTTCTACCGTCTCAGCGCTTTGAAAGACGAAAAGGGCGCGGTGAAAAATGTGGTATTGTTGATGGACGATGTCACGGAGCAGAAGCGTTTGGGCGAAGAGGTAAGGCGTACCGAACGACACCTGGTTAGCGTAGTAGACAGCGCCAACGACCTGATGGCCTCTATGGACACTGAAGCGAGAATACTAACCTGGAACAAGGCCGCCGAACGCATCTCGGGGTTCGAGTTCGGGGAGGTGAAAGGCCAGCATCTGCGCGGCCTTTGTGTGAAAGATGATCAGCAGCAGATGGGGGCATGGCTCGTGCGGCTGGCAAAGGGCCAGTTCACAAAGCAAAACATGGAGATCAACCTGAGGACCAAAGGAGGAACGGAGGTTCCCATTTCCTGGGCGTGCTCCCGCATGCAGGACGACCAGCGCCGGATCGTGGGTTTCGTTGCCGTCGGGAGGGACCTGACTGAGAGACACCGACTGGAGGCTCAACTAATCAAATCGGCCAAGCTCGCCTCCTTGGGGGTCATGGCCGGGGGGATCGCACATGAGATCCGCAACCCCTTGGCGATAAGCTCAGCCGCCGCCCAACTCCTAGTAGAGACACCCGGTGACGAGAAACTCCAGAAAGAGGCCGCCATGAAGATACATTCGGGGATCGAGCGCGCTTCATACATCATAGAGAACCTGCTCAGGTTTGCCCGTCCCCCTCAGGAGCGCATGGCACCGATGGACATAAGGACGGCCCTCAAGGAGACGTTATCTCTGTTCGCCAATCAGATCAGGGTACAGCGGATAGAGTTGTCGAAGGATTTCGCCCCCGCTCTGCCGCTGGTGGTTGGCAACAAGAACCTGTTGCAGCAGGTTTTCAGCAACATGATCCTCAACGCCTGCAACGCCATGCCCGATGGGGGAAACCTGACCATCACCACCAGGGTAGACTCCGGCAACCAGGTGGAGATAGAGTTTGCCGACACCGGTCGTGGCATCCCGAAGGAGAATTTGAGCAAAGTCTTCGACCCCTTCTTCACCACCATGCCGGTTGGCAAGGGGACGGGGCTGGGCCTTTCCATAAGCTACAACATCATAAGACAGCACCAGGGAACAATAGATGTTGAAAGCAAAGTGGAGGGGGGGACCTTCTTCACCGTCAGATTGCCTGTAGCGACGCACGAAAAGGGTGACGCCGGTGGTTAGATTCCGATTGGGTCGGCCACCCCATATCCTGGTGGTGGACGATGAACCTGACATCTGCTGGGTCCTGGAGAACATCCTCAAGTCTGAGGGGTACCAGGTCACGGCGGTGACCAGTGGCAGAGAAGCTTTGGAGCTGGCAAGGGAGAAGCGCTTCAAGGTTGCCTTCATTGACGCCAAGCTGCCAGATGTGGACGGCGTTGAGTTATCAAACCAGATCAAAGAGATAAATCCCAAGGCTGCTATCGTCATAATCTCCGGCTATTTCTACCCGGAGGACAAGGCCATCGAGGAAGGGCTGACCCAAGGCCGATATGCTGGGTTCGTCAGTAAACCCTTCGACCTGGACGAGATACGGCTGGCGGCCAAGGAAGCCCTGAAGGTAGCCGGGGGCCGGCGATGACTGAAAGCTGTTGGAGAATAGACCTCCGAGGCCTGGGAGACCATAGACCTGCGAGGTCTGGGAGACCTCGGACGTCTTCAAGGCGGGACCGCCAGGAAATGAATTCCCCCGCGACCTATGGCACTTAGCAGGGCGTTGACAAAGGCTCTCCCGAGTTCTCCAACCATGTGGGGACCGTCGTGGGAACAGAAAGAGATGATGGGCTTCTCGCCCCAGCCAATGAACGGCTGAGGCGTGCGCCCAACGGTGACATTGGCGTAGCCACACGGCATGCCGTGCGGCTACGGGGCGACCCATGGCACTCAGGCCACAGCGCGGCAACGTGGAATCACCGGAACAGATTCTCGAGTTCATCAGCCGTCCAAAAGCCGCTGAAGCCCTTCGACTGTGCTCAGGACAGTCGACTACTACGAACAACCATTGTGGTCTTCTGAATCTGGAGCACAATTATGGCCTGTATCTACGTTGTTGACGATGAGAAGGATCTCACCTGGTCGATGGAGCAGGGCTTGAGCTACGAGGGTCACCAGGTGGTGGCTGTCAACGACGGGTTCGAAGCCCTGCGAATGATGCACCGACGGCGCCCCGATCTGGTGGTTTTGGACATCCTGATGCCTGGGATGGATGGGCTTCAGGTATGCCAACGCCTCCGATCCGACCCTGTGCTGAGCACTGTGCCCATCCTTTTCTTGACGTGTAAGGAAGCTGTCAGAGACAAGGTAGATGGCTTCGATGCCGGATGCGATGACTATTTGACCAAGCCCTTCGACCTACGGGAGTTGAAGGCCCGCATCGAGGCCCTGTTGCGCCGCAGCCGGCTCTCTTTTCCAGAGGCGCCTCCCACTCGCCTGAACGTCGGTTCCCTCTCCCTCGATTTGCGCACCTTCAAGGTCAGCGCAGAGGGCAAAACTGAGCTCCTCACCCCAACACAGTTCGACCTGCTTTATCACCTCATGAGCTACGCCGGGGAGGTCTTCTCCACCGACAGACTGCTGCAAGAGGTGTGGGGATATCACCCTGGCACCAGCAACCCTGCCCTGGTGAGGTGGCACATCAAGAATCTGAGGGAGAAGATCGAGCCCTCCCCTACCAACCCCATTTACATCCTCACCATCCCCCGGCACGGCTACACCATCCCCCAGTTGTGAGGTACTTTCCCTTACGCAAGACCAACACATCCCTAACGCAACCCTTGCCCCCAAACTGACCCGTTTGTGGTATGATAGTATCACCAAGTTAGCAAGCCGCCATCAACAGCGAGGGGGCATGGGATGCATCGGACGTGGGTAACTCATCTCGGTTTGTTGCATGCGGACACAGACCCATGCCCATCAACCCGAACAGCTTGTGTTATTCTACCACGACGTCGCTGTATTGCACTGCCGTCACCTCCTCACAGCACAAAGGATGCTGCATAATGAATGGGCGCAAACTAGTGGGTTTCGGAAACCTCTTTGTCAAGCCAGAAGTCGGGATAGCCAAAGACAAATCGACCCTGCCGCGCCCAAACCCCTTGAGTCCAACCACGATTATGCCATGCCCTCAGAAGCCAATCAACCTGGAAACGACGGGACGGCGGGTGCGTGTTGCCGCCCGCAGATCTTGCAGAATACTGCCAATTACTCATCGACTCCCCATAGGTTGTCTGCCAGAATTGGAGCAGGCTGAACAGAGTTTCTGATTGGCCTGTAGAGCAATACCAGACATCGAAATAGAAAGGAGGTGAGCTAAATGGCAGTCGAGAAGGCTATCGCATCCTCGAGCTTGGTCGAGGTCATCGACCGTATCCTGGACAAGGGCATCGTGGTCGACGCGTGGGTCAGGGTCTCCCTGGTGGGCATCGAACTCCTGGCGGTTGAGGCCAGGGTCGTGGTCGCCGGCGTGGACACTTTCCTCAAGTACGCTGAGGCCATCGGTCTGACCCCACTAGCCGCGCCACCGGCCTAGAGGTAGGATGACCAAGCAGAGGGCACCTGCGGGTGACGCCGGAGCCTCCCCGTGGTTCGCGCAACGAGCGTTGGGGGGCCTCGGCGTCTGCCCCGCAGGTTCCGACCCAGGAAAGAGAACGATTGACTTAGGGAAGGAGGTGAAAAAACATGCCTAGCGCTGAACAGATGCGGAGCCTGGGCGAGGAGATCGCTGGCTCCCATCGCAACAGAAAAGCGGCGGTAGCCGACCTCATGGCTCAGTTCCAGGAGGGTGACGCAGCTCGCAAGAGCGGGGTCAAGACCCAACTGGCGGGGTACCGAGGCGAACATGAAGCCATGGCCAAGGAGCTTCACGCCAAGCTGAAGGCTGACAAGGCTACCTTGATGGCCGAACTCGCTCGGATTACCGCGGCTCGCAAGGCCGAGGCCAAGGATTTGATGGCCCAGTTCGCCGGGCTGGACGAGGCCCGCAAGGCCGAGGTGGGTGATCTAATGGCCCAGTTCGCCGGGCTGGATGAGGCCCGCAAGACCGAGGTGGCCGGGATGCTCAGCGAGTTTGACGCTGCGCACCAAGCCATGGCGGCCGACCTCCATGCCAGGCTCGAGGCTGACAACGCTGCCTTGATGGCGGAACTCGCTCACACTACAGCGGCTCGCAAGGCCGAGGTGGTTGACCTCATGGCCCAGTTCGCCGGGCTGGACGAGGCCCGCAAGGCCGAGGTGGCTGAGATGCTGTCCTCGCTTGACGCCGAACATCAGGCCATGGCCAGGGAGCTTCACGCCAAGCTTGAGGCCGACAACGAAGCCCTGATGAAGGAGCTGGCCGAGGGCACTGCGGCCCGTAAGGCCGAGGTCATGGATCTAATGGCCCAGTTCGCCGGGCTGGATGAGGCCCGCAAGGCCGAGGTGAGTGATCTCATGGCTCAGTTTGCCGGGCTGGACGAGGCCCGCAAGGCCGAGGTGGGTGATCTCATGGCCCAGTTCGCCGGGCTGGATGAGGCCCGCAAGGCCGAGGTGGCTGAGATGCTGGCCACCCTTGACGCCGAACATCAGGCCATGGCCAGGGAGCTTCACGCCAAGCTTGAGGCCGACAACGAAGCCCTGATGAAGGAGCTGGCCGAGGGCACGGCGGCCCGTAGCGCCGAGGTGCACAGCCAATTAGCCGGCTATCGTGCAGAGATGGAAGCAGCCAGGGAGGCGTGGCAGGAACACCTGAAGCCTGCGCCGCCAGTAGAGGAGGTTGTCGCACCACCGCCGGTAGAGGAGGTCGAAGCACCGCCGCTGGTAGAAGAGGTCGAAGCACCGCCGCTGGTAGAGGAGGTCGAAGCACTGCCGCTGGTAGAGGTGGTCGAAGCACCACCGCTGGTAGAGGTGGTCGAAGCACCGCCGCCGGTAGAGGAGGTCGTGCCGGATGACCTGACGGTCATCAAGGGCATTGGGGCCAGTATGCACCAACGGCTGAACGGAGGTGGCATCTTTACCTACGCTCAACTGGCTCAGGCTACGGTCGCAGAACTAGAGGAGATCCTCGGCCCTACCGCGGCCCGACTCGCCGACCTGCCAGGTTGGATTGAACAGGCCAAGGAGCTGGCCGAATGAGCTGAAAGGCCTAAGAAGGCTCGCTGGACCCCGCTGAGCGAGGGGCTAGTGTGGTTCCGCCACCGGGGTCCAGGCGTCCTTCTTTTTGTGTGAAGTTCAACCAACGGGTTACGAGTAATGAGGTGACCTTGAACTTAATTAGTTATGACCTGTCAATTCGTGAAAGGAGATAACTGTGAGCATGCGAATCGAGGACTTGAGGAGAGGGGGTTTTGTGAACGAGGGGAGCTTCAAGGATTTGAGGGCCCAGAGGATGACGCAGCAGGCTGCCTGGCAGCCCCCAACGCCGCAGGACGCACCCGTGGTGCAGGCCGCGCCCCGCCCCGACTTCGTTGAGACCCCTCTGATCAGAAGCATCACTGACCGCGCGCTGGCCTACATTGAGGGAGGCTTCCCCGTTCACTTCCGCGGCCCCACCGGCTGCGGCAAGACAACCCTGGCCCTGCGCCTGGCCGACGAGATCGGGCACCCCATCATGCTCCTGGTGGGGGACGAGGAGTTCAGCACCTCCGACCTGGTCGGGGGAGAGCATGGCTACCACCGCAAGAGGGTGGTTGATAACTTCATCCACTCGGTGATGAAAACCGAGGACCGGTTGGACTATCGCTGGGTTGACAGCCAGCTCACCGTGGCCTGCCAACAGGGCTACACCCTGGTCTACGATGAGTTCAGCCGCTCGAGACCGGAGGCCAACAACGTCTTCCTGCCCGTCTTGGAGGAGAGGATACTGATCCTGCCCACCATCAAGAGCCAGAAGGGGTATCTCAGGGTCCACTCTGACTTCTCGGCCATCTTCACCAGCAACCCCGCTGAATACGCGGGCGTGCAGACCGCCCAGGATGCCCTGCTGGACAGGATGATCACCATTGACATCACCCACTTCGACCGCGAGACCGAGGTGGCGATTGCCCAGGCTCGAAGCGGCCTTCCCAGCAGGGAAGTGGAGCGAATCGTGGATCTTGTCAGGGCCTTCCGGGAGGCGACGGATTCAGACCATTATGCCACCATCAGGGCACCCCTTATGATCGCCAATATCGTAGCCCGGCAAGGCGACGATGGCGCCCTGAGCTTCGGGCAGATATGTCTGGATGTGCTGGCGCGGGACATCAACCCCCACGGCAAGCCTGACCGCGAGAAGAGAGACGTGTTGCTGGACCTCATCCGCAAGAGCAAGTAGGATTGGAGAGTAAATGATGGCAAAGTTGAGAACCATGGAATACGTGAAAGGGATGCACGACGTTCGGCATCAGCAGTCCATCCGCCACTCCACCGGAGAGGGAACCATCTTTCAGCAGCTAGACCGGCTGGCTCGGGACAAAGAGAGGGCATTGAGCATGGTTCGCTTATGGGACTCAAAGCTGAGGCGAGAGAACGAGCGGATGGCCGAGATCGACCGGCAGAGGGAGGCGTTGCTGAGGACGCTGGAACCGGTTCTCAGGGCGGAACTGGAAGACAACCCTACCAATCCCTCAGCCTCTTCCCCAAGGCGGGAGGAGACTCTGGAATACTAGGTTGGAGCGGCAAGCAGCAAGTTGCCAGCAGCAGGCCCTTCGGTCAAGCGTTGCTTGATGTTGTCTACTCGCTGCTATCGGGGTGAAGCACGCTTGCGCCGGCGAGGGTTCCCTCTCAGGATACGGAAGCGTGTTTTTGTGTATGCCAGATTGCGGGCGGTGAAGGGGGATGGTTCGAGAGTGTCATTGCGGCTGGAGCTTCTGCGGTTTGCCCGGTACGAAACACCGGCTGAAGCCTCGACTCCGCGAGGACAGAATCATACGCCCGGTGAAGGGAGAACCTGGTGAGCAAGGTGATCGGGATTGACCTGGGAACGACAAACTCGGTGATGGCCGTGATGGAGGGGGGTATGCCTATGATCATCCCCAACGCCGAGGGCAACCGCCTCTCGACCTCGGTCGTGGCCATCACCAACCGTGGCGAGCGGCTCGTGGGGGAGTTGGCCAAGCGACAGGCCGCCGTCAATCCCAGCAACACCGTCTTCTCCATCAAGCGTTTCATGGGATGCAGGTTCGATGATGAATCGGTGCAGTATGACCGCACACGGGTGCCCTGTAAACTGACCGCCGCGCCCAACGGCGACGTGCGGGTCAACCTGAACGGCCGGGCCTACGCGCCGCAAGAGATCTCGGCCATCATCCTGCGGAAGATAAAGGAAGATGCCGAGGCCTACCTGAGCGAGCCTGTGGAAAAGGCGGTGATTACCGTGCCCGCCTACTTCAACGACAGCCAGCGCCAGGCAACAAAGGAAGCGGGCAGGATCGCAGGGTTTGAGGTGTTGCGCATCATCAACGAGCCGACTGCTTCGGCATTGGCTTATGACTTCCCCCCACGGAGACAAACGACCATCGCCGTCTATGACCTGGGCGGGGGCACCTTCGACATCTCTATCCTGGACTTGAATCGCGGGGTCTTCGAGGTGTTATCCACCAATGGCGACACCCACCTGGGCGGCGACGACTTCGATAAGAGGGTCGTTGACTGGGTCCGCGATAGGTTCGAGCAGGAGCAGGGGATTGACCTGCGAGAGGACAGGGTTGCCATGCAGCGGCTGAGGGAGGCGGCGGAGCAAGCCAAGATCGAGCTATCAACCAGGCTGCAAACCGAGATCAACCTGCCCTTCATCGCCATGGATGGCGGTGGGCCCAAACACCTCAACGTGACCCTCACCCGCTCGAAGTTGGAGCAACTGGTCGAGGACCTGATCGAAAGGACCGTCGAGCCATCCCGGCAAGCCCTGCTGGACGCTGGGCTCAAGGCATCGGACATTGACGAGGTCATCCTGGTGGGCGGCCAGACGAGGATGCCGGCCGTGCAGGAGCAGGTCAAGGAGGTTTTTGGCAAGATACTCTACAGGGACATCATCCCCGAGGAGGCGGTCGGCCTGGGTGCCGGGATTCAGGCCGGCGTCCTGGTCGGCGAGGTCAAGGACGTGCTCCTCATTGACGTCACCCCACTGACGCTTTCCATCGAGACCAAGGGAGGGGCGGCCAGCCCCCTCATCCGGCGCAACACCACCATCCCCATGCGTAAGAGTCAGGTCTTCACCACTGCCAAGGACGACCAAACCGCCGTGGAGATACACGTGGTGCAGGGCGAGCGAACCATGGCCGTGGAGAACATCTCGCTGGGTCGCTTTATCCTAGACGGCATCCCCCCTGCCCCGCGGGGCGTGCCCAGGATTGAGGTTACGTTCAAGCTAGATGCCGATGGCATCCTGCAAGTATCCGCCCGGGAAAAGGCCACGGGCAAGGAGTCGCAGATCACCATCACGGCCTCCAGCGGGCTCTCGGAGGAAGAGGTCGAGCGCATGGTCGAGGAGGCGGAGTTCTACATCGAACGGGATAAGCTTCGGCGAAAGACGACCAAGATGCTCAATATCGCCGACACTATGGCCTACCAGGCGGAGATGGTGCTGCATCACCACGGTGACGAGCTGCCTGCCCACATCAGGGGGGAAATCAAAGCCCAGGTTGCAGCGCTGCGGGCCACTTTGCAGGGGGAAGAGATAGAGAGCGACGCCGTATGGAGCGCTATGGAGCAACTGTTCGCGCTGATGCAGGAGTTCGTCGCTGGCCGGGAGTTGCCGGCCGATAGCAAGTGGTGGTGGTGGCGAGGATTCGAGCTCTCGAAGAAGCCAATTTACACGGAAACGTTGACGTAGCAGTCATCCTCCCGCAGGTTTGGAAACCTGCGGGACGGTCAGCGGAGGGAGGGCCCAAAGAGATTGCGGTGACTTCCAGTGAGCTAGAGATTCTAACGGCGATCCAGCGGGAAGGCGGGGTGGCCGGTGTGACCACGATAAGCGTCGCCTGCGGCTTGACCTCCGGATACGTGGACTACCTCTGTCGCTACCTGAAGAGGGGCGGCTATCTATCATTGGTGCGTCGGCCAGGAGTATACGAGCTCACGCCAAAAGGAGAGGCGGCATTAGGCAAGGCGACGTTTGAGCTGGACCGCTATTTCGAGGCTCAGGGGCAAAGCCTTATGGCCCAGGCTCTCTATCGCGCTCTCCACGCCCTGGCAAGCCAGTTGGAATCTGAGATGGGTCGGCCGGCAGCGATGCCGCCACTAGCAACCAGGAGGGAGATCGAAGGGTGGGCAGTAGGGGCTGAGCCGCTTGAGGCTCGCCCGGAGGAGATCGCCATCAAGAGCGCCTTTGTTGATCCCCTTGAAGGTGTGGATGTCGAGATGGAGGCGAGCTTCGACAGGATCGGCAATCTCGAGGAAACCGCCTCTGATATCGGGGATGCCGTTACCGCCCTGCGGAACCTGAAAGCGGGCACCGAGGACAAGGAACAGGAGGAGTAGATACCGTGGCGAAAAAGAAAGCGAAGGGCGCCCCGAGGGTAGAGAAGGGAAAAGGCCTGGACGTTGGCACCGCCTTCATTGTCTGCGCCGAACAGCACGGCGAGAAAATCGCGTTTCGGACGCAAAGGGATGCTTTCTTCGACATTGAGTACAGCGATTTCACCAAAGAGATGCTGATCAACTCCAAGGTGAATTACATTGAAAAGGACGATAGATTATGCGTCGTCGGCAACGAGGCCCTGGAATTCGCCAACATCTTCCACACCGAGGTAAGGAGGCCGTTGAGCAGAGGGGTGATTAGCCCCTCCGAAAAGGAGAGCTTACCCATGGTGGAGCTAATCACCAGAGGTGTGGCGGGCAAGCCGGCCTATGAGGGTGAGACCATCTATTTCTCCATTCCGGGGCCGGCACTGGATGCCGATCTCGATACGGTCTATCACCACAAGACCTTGGAGGGGATGCTGACCAGGCTGGGATACACGCCCAAGGTCATCAACGAGGGGCTCGCGGTTGTCTTTTCCGAGCTGGCGAAGGAAGGCTTCACGGGGATAGGCATCTCTTTTGGTAGCGGCATGGTCAACGTGTCTCTCAGTTACATGTCGGTGCCGATACTCGCCTTCTGCGTCACCAAAGCGGGGGATTGGATCGACCAGCAAGCGGCCGCAGCGGTGGGTGAAACAGCCAGCCGCATCTGTGCGATCAAGGAATCGTCCCTCGATCTGACGAAGCGAGATGGGCTTTCCAGAATAGAGGCCGCCTTGTCCATCTACCACGACAACCTGATCGAGTACGTTCTGGCCCACATCGTGAGGGAATTTGAGAGAACCGAGAAGGCGCCCAGCATCGACAAGCCGATCGTCATCGTCCTCTCGGGGGGCTCCGCCATGCCTAAGGGCTTCTTGCAAAGGTTCAACGACGTGCTGGCCCGAAGCAAGTTCCCTCTGGCCGTCAGGGAGGTGAGGCTGGCCTCTCAACCCTTGTACAGCGTGGCCAGGGGAGCCGTGATCGCCGCCACCGCCGACGAAGCGAAGAAGTAGCTGGCCTGTGGAGACAGGAGGAGTACCGCATGCCAAAGGATGTCAAATACATGTACGGGGTGATCCCCAACGGGGAGGCGATGAGTTTCGGGGCCATCGGCATCGGGGACCGAGGCGATGAGGTCCACACCGTTCCCTACAAGGAGCTGGCCGCCGCGGTCAGCGACTGCCCCGCCACTGACTACGCGGCCATAAAGGACACGGATAAGGAGAAAGTGATTCGTGACCTGGCCGCCCATCAGCGGGTGATCGAGGAGGTGATGAAGGGCTCCAGTATCCTGCCCATGAAATTCGGCACCATGGTGAAGGACGAGGTGGAGGTGGAAGCCATATTGCGGCGGGGGTATTTCACCCTCAAGGAAGCGCTGGCCGGCGTGCAGGATAAGGTCGAGGTGGAGGTGGTCGCTACCTGGGATCTCGATTCGGTCATGCAGGAGAGCGCCCAGGAGGAGCCCATCGCCAGGTTGAAGGCCAAGATCGAGCAGAGCCAATCTCGACTGAGGTCCGTCCCTGATAGGATCGAAGTGGGCAAGATGGTATACGAATCCGTTGCCCGCAGGAGGGAAAACCATCAGCAGGAGGTATTGGGAGCACTGACCAATCTTGCCCTTGACCTGCAAGAGAACGTCGTCATGGACGACAGGATGGTGATGAATGTGGCCTTCCTCATCAACAAAGATAGGCAAGAGGAGTTCGATGACAAGGTCAAGGAGGTGGACAGGAGGCTAGGGGGGGCACTGAACTTCAGGGTCATCGGCCCCCTGGCCGCCTACAGCTTCAGCACCATAGAGGTGAGGCCCCTGACCCGCCAGGAGATAAGGGAGGCCAGGGAGCTGCTGGGCATAGATGAGGAGGACCGTAGCCTGGCGGAGATAAAGGCAGCTTATTACCAGTTGGCCCAGGAGCATCACCCCGACCTCAAGCCCGGCGATGAAGAGGCCGAGGAACGCTTTGCCCGCATCGCCGGGGCATACCAGTTGCTCACCAGTTTTTGCCTGGGGGGGGCCGCCGGCCAGGGGATCACCGGCAAGAGGGAGGCAGAGAAGTACCGCTGCTCCTTTTCGCCGGCGGCTGTTGAGCAGGCCATCCTGGTCACCGTCAAGCGGGTAGGGAAATAGACAGACCTCGGAGGTCTTGAAAGACAAGAAGTGAGCAGCAAAGTGGATAACGAGAGGATGATATATCTATACTGCCTGACCAAGAGCCATGAGGAAAATCCCTTGAACCTGTCCGTGAAAGGGATCGGCGGCCGTGGCGATGAGGTCTGTAGCATCCCCTTCCTCAACCTGGCATTCGTGGTCAGCGACTCGCCCCAGGATGACTATGACACAAACCGGGAGAACACCATCAGGCACCAGGTGATCTGCGAGGAGGTGATGAAGAGGGCCCTCACTGTTGTCCCCGTGAGGTTTGGGACGGTGGCTACTCCCACCGACAGAAGCGGCGCCGAGGAGAAGATCGTCAAGTTGCTCAGGAGGAGATATGGAGAGCTTGAGGAGATACTAAGAGAGATGGAAGGGAGGGACGAGCTGGGCTTGAAGGTGTTCTGGAAGAAGGAACACCTCTTCGAGGACATTCTCGAGGAAAAGCGGGATATCCGTCGCTTTCGAGATCGCCTCTTCTCTTCAGGGACGGCGACGCACTACCAAAGGATAGAGCTGGGCACCATGGTGAATAACGCTATGGAGGCCAAAAGGGACGTTGACGCCCGTAGGCTGGCCCTGGCCCTGAGCCCCCTGGCCGAGAGATACGAGACCAACAAGGTTCTCATGGACATGATGGTCCTCAACGCCTCTTTCCTGGTCCACAAGTCGCGAGTGGAGGAATTCGATCCTAAGGTTGACGAGTTGGATGAGGAATATGGCGAGAGGATGAAGTTCAACTACGTAGGACCGGTGCCGCCCTTCAACTTCGTGGAACTGGTCATACGTTGGGAGGAAGAGGAGGAGGAATTTGAGATTGTGAAAAAGGGAAAGAAGGCGGGGCAGACGGAGGGGGAGCTTGGAGAGGACATTCCACACCAGGCCCCGAAGGGCATGGCCTAGCCGAGGCTCGAAGCCTTTCCCTACACCCTTTATGAAGTGCCAAACAAGGCGCTGCCTTCCCACGTGAGGTGGAGGAGGTATTTCGATGAACACAGCAAGGAGGTAAGAGACCATGAAACGAAAGGCGGCCGCTAAAGAGGGAGAGTGGGTTGAGGTAATGTGCGCTTTCTGTCGGGGGACGGGCAAGAACCCCTTCGCCTCGGCGAAGTGCCCGGTCTGCGGCGGGAGGAGAAGCGTCAAGGTAAAGGCCCCTTACTATCAATGCGCCTATTGCCAGGGAACCGGTGCCAATGGCCATATGACCTGCACCGTCTGCAAGGGCAGGGGACTGGTGACCATCGAGGGGCCCGTGGAGGCCTGCCCCGCTTGCAACGGGTTCGGGTAGGGACATGCTTAGCCCCCTGAGGCTCACTTGCCCCGTCTGTGGAGGCAAGGGGGCGGTGCCAAGCCTGGCACAGCGATGATCCGGCGCCCAACGGGTTCTTCCGTCCAGGCGCCTTACCAGTCGTGAGGCAAGGGCCTTCACCCTAGCCTTTCACATTTAGCGATGCCCAGACGCAAGCCGGAGGCGACCATGACGGGACAGAGGGCAGCCGCGGGCAAGTGGGCCGAGGTGCAGTGCGCCTACTGTGACGGCCGGGGCAAGGACCCCTTTGGGATTCCATCCCCAAAATCGAACTGCTGTGTCTGTGGAGGAAACGGGATTGTTCGGGTGCGAGAGCCCCACATACCGTGTGCCTTCTGCCAGGGGATGGGGATGCATCCCAACCGTCGTCTAACCTGCACCGTGTGCAGGGGCAAGGGTGTCGTACACGCTAGGGAGCCGACGCAGACCTGCCCCGCCTGCGCTGGAACAGGCCAAGCCGAGAGCGAATACGACCTCCCTTGCACCACTTGTGGGGGCAAGGGGGTGGTTTCGATCTAAATGAACAGTTGAGAGCTTCGTAGCGGTCGGCCGCTGTGTCGGGTTGCGGGCAATTCGCGATCTGAGCACAGGCCGACAGGGCCGCCCGCCGCTACTCAGTTTGCACCGGGGACTATCTAGTTTAGACTATCTTCTACCAAGGAGGTGAAAAAAATGGCACGAAAAGCGAGGGCAAAAGAGGGCAAGTTCGTCCAGGTCAAATGCGCCTTTTGCCAGGGAACTGGCAAGGATCCCTTCAAGCTTCTGTCGCCTCTGGCGACCTGTGCGGTCTGCGGCGGTAAAGGTAAGGTAATGGTAAAAGCGCCCTACGTGCCCTGCGCCTTCTGTCGGGGGACGGGCATCCACCCCCGCAGCCGCTTGACCTGCACCGCTTGCACGGGCAAGGGCGTGATCCACGTCGAGGAGCCGACGGAGAGCTGCCCGGTTTGCGATGGGCTGGGCGTAGACCCCACGGGCGACTTGGAGCTTGCCTGCACCACCTGTGGGGGCGCGGGTGTGGTATCGGCATAGCTCTGGAAGGAGGCCAAACGGTGGCGGAAAAACCGGCCACGAAAGAGAGGAAGTGGGTCGAGGTCAAATGCGCCTTCTGCAAGGGCACGGGCAAAGACCCGTTCAAGGTCCTGTCGCCCCTCTCGAATTGCCCTGCCTGCGGTGGGAGTGGAAAGGGTTTGATACAAGAACCCCACAAGCCGTGTCCCGCCTGCCAGGGCACGGGCGTCTATTTTCGAAGCAGGCTTTACTGCTGGACCTGTCATGGAAAAGGGGTAATACCAGTGGGCAAGGATTCGCGGTAGACCGGCTAGCGTCCCCGTTACCTGGTCCAAGGGTTGAACGAGGAGGTAAAGATGGCACAAGAAGCAGCGGCAGAAGAGAAGGCGGTCGGAAAAGAGGCGAAGTGCGTGGAGGTCAAGTGCGCCTTTTGCCGAGGCACCGGCAAGGACCCCTTCGGGGTATTATCGATCCTCTCCACTTGTAGTGCCTGCGGTGGGAAGGGAACCGCCAGGGTCAAGGAGCCCTATGTGACCTGTCTGGCCTGTGCAGGGACTGGCGTCCAGAGCTCCAGCAGGGTGAGATGCCTGGGCTGCGGGGGGACGGGGGTGATCCACGTTGAGGAACCGACGGAGACCTGCCCTGTCTGCAAGGGCACGGGGTTCGACGGCTTGCATCTCTACTGCCTGCGCTGCCATGGCGCAGGGGTGGTCACGGCGTAGAAAAGGGCGGCGACAACGTAGCTGAGGGGTATATCCCACCTGGGCTGGAAAACGGCTCGTAGACGGGAAATGCCCGCTGAAGGAAGAAGGGGGTGGCCATGTTTTTCACCTCTTGGTTGGAGCACCAGGTCCTCAAGACGGCGGGGAAGGTATTGGCCTTGCCGCTCACAGGACCGGTCGATGCCGGGAAGTGGATGCTTGAGCAGGTCCATCATGAGGTCACGGAGGAGCAGGAGAGTGAAGATCGGGTTATGACCCATCTGACCGAACTGCAACTCCGCTATGAGCTGGGCGAGATCGAGGAAGAGGAATACCTCAGGCAAGAGAAGGTCCTGATGGAGGACTTGAACGCCATTCGTGAGGCGAAGAAGGATGAGCAGTTCGAGCCATCTGAATTCTGGTGGTCCAGAGCGTTTGGAGGAGAACAGTAGTGGCGTGCGACGACGGCTCGACTAAGCCCGCCGAAGTCTCCGTCGTCCCGGGTGCGAAGTCTGCAAACTTCGCACTCCCCGAAAACGACACGTCTGAGTTGCCGAGCTTCCTGGAGAATCGGGAACTGAAGTTCATCTTCTTCGGAGGGAAAGGAGGGACGGGCAAGACCACCTCGGCGGCGGCCAGCGCGCTGTATCTGGCCCACCAGAGGCCGGAGGAGAAGATACTCGTCGTCTCCGTTGACCCTGCGCACTCCCTGGGAGACAGCTTCGACCAGGCCATCGGCGGCGAGATCGTCGCCCTCGAGGGGATGGATAATCTCTTTGCCCTGGAGTTAGATTCGCAAAAGGCTCTAGCCAGGTTCAAGGAGAAGAATAACCCCCTGATCGCCCAGATCGCCGACCGGGGAACGATGTTCGATCGAGAGGACATCCAGGATTTCCTCGAGCTAACCCTGCCGGGCATGGATGAGTTGATGGCCATCATCGAGATGATGGAGCTTATCAAGGCCCGGGAGTACAACTTGGTCGTGGTGGACACCGCCCCAGCCGGACATACCGTCCGCATGCTGGAAACGCCGGCCCTGATGAAGAACTGGGTCAAGACCATGGACATGATGATGGACAAGTATCGCTACATCTTCAGCACCTTCGCCGGCAGATACAATCCTGATGAGTGCGACCGCTTCATAGAGGACATGGACAGGGACGTAGCCATGGTGGAGCGGGTGTTGAAGAATGCCAGGACAACCGAGTTCGCGCTGGTGACCACCCCCGAGGAGATAGCTATCGGCGCGAGCGTCCGCTTGCTATCCACTCTCCAGAAGCAGCGCATCCCCGTGAGGAATCTCATCGTGAACCACGTTCAGCAGGATGGCTTCTGCGGCCTTTGCCTGCGCCGCCAGGCGGAGCAGGCCCAGCCCCTGGCGGAGATCGAGGAGAGCTTTGCCGACCTTCATACCTGGGCGGTGCCCCGTCTGCCGCACGAAGTGCGGGGACAAGATCAGTTGGCTGATTTCGCTCAGCTTATCATGGGCGCCCAAAGGGGCTTTGCGGAGGGCAAAGGAGAGGGCCTAGAACCTGGAGTCCTGGAGATGCCTCCTCCCATTGGCTTGTCATTGTCCTCAGCCAGGTTCATGTTCATCGGCGGCAAGGGGGGCGTGGGCAAGACCACCGTCGCCGCCACCACAGCGATCCGTCTTGCCTCGCAATTTCCAGAGCGGAGGGTCCTGCTCTTCTCCATCAACCCTGCCCACTCTGTCTCAGACAGTCTCGACCAAGAGATCGGGGTGGAGATCACCCGTCTCGATGGTTATGACAACCTGTATGCTCAGGAGGTTGACGCTCCCAAGCTGCTGGATCAGTTCGTCGAGGAGCAAAGAGCCGCTATCAACCAGATATTTGACGGCTTCATGAGCGGCGGCGGTGCGAAGGTAGCCTTCGAGCAAGAGATCATGGACCAGATACTGGAGACGACCCCGCCTGGTCTGGACGAGATGATGGCCTTGATGGAGATCATGAAGCTGGTGGAGGCCGAGGCTTTCAACACCTTTGTCATAGACACGGCGGCGACAGGGCACTTGCTGCGCTTCCTGGAGGTGCCTGAGCTGGCTCAGGAATGGCTCAAGACGGCGGCCAGGTTGCTTCTCAAGTACCGAGGGATCGTCAGTCTGGGGGCAGTGGGCAGCTTGGTGGTCAAGTATGCCCGACAGACCAGAATGGTCCGCGAGCAGCTAGCGGACGCCGCCGAGACCGAGTTCATCGTCGTCACCATCCCGGAGGCGATGGGCATCGCCGAGAGCGAGAGGCTCATCGAGGGGCTGGAAAGGCTGAAGGTCCCTTGCCGCCAGGTCCTGATCAACTCCGTCACCCCGCCCACCGACTGCCCCTTCTGTGCGGCCAAGCGGAGGGAGGAGCAGCGCTACATTCAAGAAGTGATGGCCAAGCACCCCGACTATCGGGTGGCCCAAGCCTTCATGCTCCCGGACGAGATCAGGGGGCTCGACGACCTGACCGAGTTTGGGGAAACGCTCTATCGAGATTAGCTGATGCCACATCGCGTAATAGATTGAAAAGGAGGACAACGAAAATGGCTCAAGAGGAAAAGGGAAGAGAAGCGGCCTTGGAGCAGATCGAGGCTGCCCGCAGAGCCGCGATTATGAGACAGTGTGTTGCACAGGAGGAAGACCAGCATTACAGCGAAGCCATTGATGGCTACCGGCAGGTCATTGACCAATATGCTGGCACCAGGGAGGAGGAGGACGCCAGGGAAAGGATGCTGGACCTGGCCTATCTCTTCGAGAGCGAGGGGCAAACCTATCGAGCGAAGCATCTCTACTGGCTTCTGGAGCAACTCTATACACCTCAGAGATACGCGGATATCAAGGAAGCGCGCAGGGCGCGGGTCAAGGAGATACTGGCCGAGGTCCACGCCGAGAAGAAGGCCGAAGAAGAGTCCTGATCTCCAGCCCCTTTGCTGGCCTCGCCTATCACCGATAGCAGGTGGCACAAACCTTGCGTTGAAGTAGAGGCTTCCGGAGCGTTGGAGTAGAGGCTTCAGCCGGAATCCTTGCGTTGGAGTAGAGGCTTTAGCCGGAACATAGCAGAGCATAGGCGGTCTCCCCTCGGCATAGAGCGACATGCAGAGATCGGCCAGACCGTGAGAGGAGACAGAATTGGCCAGACAATACGTAGAACCATCAAGGGAAAGAACCGGCACCCTGGTGGACGTGATAGACGCCATACTGGACAAGGGGCTGGTGATCAACGCCGACATCACCATCTCTGTAGTGGGCGTGGAGCTCTTAGGCATCAAGATAAGGGCGGCCTTGGCCTCCTTCGAGACGGCGGCAAGATACGGCCTGGAGTTCCCCTCCGGGACCGATATAACGACGGCAGCCTGGGCTGAAGCCCAGGTTGTGAAAGAGACCTGCCCCCAGTGCCGCAAGAGGGTACCGGCGGATGAATTGGTGAACGTTGCCTGTCCATGGTGCGGCTGGGTGAGCGCCCGCGCTGAGGCCATAGCCCCAGAGGCTCGGTAGATCACAATGGTCGTTGGTAGTGGGCGCCTGTCCTGAGCATCCTGAGCTTATCCTGAGCCCGGTCGAAGGATAGGGCAGAGCCCGTATCGAAGGATCGAAGGCCTTCAGCGCCTTTCAGACGAGCTGACGCCCGCACTACGATCCCAGGCTCGGTAAGAGAGGTCAATAATGCTGTTTATGGAACCCTTTTGGATCATGATGGACATGATCTCGGGAGCTGCGAGGGACGAAGACGAAAAGAGAACGGACCCCAGCTATGTACAGTGCCTCTACTGTGGGGGCTATGTGGAGAAAAGGATGGCTAGGGAGAGAGGATACTGCTATCTGTGCGGCACGCCCGGAGAGGAGATAGCAGAAATAGCGCAACGGAGGAGGGAGCAGAGGGAAGACAAGAAGCCCTACAGGACAAAATGCCCCAACTGTGGGGCCGCAGTGGTGACAAACGAGTTGTTGGACAAGGGCTGCTACGTCTGTGGGTGGAGCCCCACAGACGAAGAAAAGCCAACGGAGGATTGAGGTGATTCTTGCCCCAGTAGCGGAGAGAATCCTGGAGAGCATCAGGGACTTCGCCCAGGACGCGGAGAGGGAAGCGCGCAGGTTGAAGGTGAGATGTCCGCAGTGCGGCCGACTGGTGATGAAGAGGGAACTCCAGAAGAAGGGCTGCTACCTCTGCGGCTGGAAGCCCGGCGATGAGGCCACCAAACCGGAGGCTCAAGAGAGGAAGCGGCCATATCGGACCAGGTGCACCCGCTGCGGAACCATGAATGTGACCAAACGATTGATGGAGAAGGGCTGTTACGTCTGTGGGTTGAAGCCGATCTCGCTCGAATCGGATTTCGGGCCGACGAGAGGAGAGAGGGCGCTGGACGAGCAGCTTGGGCGAGAGCCGCAGTTTGAGCTCGACCAGAAGGGAGATGCTTGAGGATGAGGGAAGAGAAAGGATTCGCAATCCGGACTCTGGAGGAGCACGGCGTTGGGCGAGGCAGCGACGAGGCTATTCCCCCCTGGAAGAAGGAGGCCAGGGAACTTATGGGGGGGATTAAGCAAGAGCTCTCCGAAACCAGGTCTCAGTGGGCAGGGGAAAATGCTGCTCGGAGGGAAGAGGTCAGGGAATTCATGGCCCAATTGCGGGCCGAGTTTGGACATGGAGAGCCTGCTGAGCTGCCGGACATGGTGGAAGTGGATTGCGGCTTTTGCGGTGGGCAGGGCTCCCTCCCCCGCAGCGCGAAATGCCCCGTCTGCTGGGGAAAGAGCAAGGTGCGGATCAGAGCGCCTTACGACAAATGCGACCTGTGCAGAGGGACAGGACATGTCCCCGGGATGGCGCTGACCTGCAACAAGTGCAAGGGAAAGGGATGGATACACGCCGAGAGGAAGCCAAACGCCTGCCCCCGCTGCGGGGGGAGCAGTTTGGAGCCAGAGGAAGAGCTACCCCTCGCGGCTCTTAGGGAGAGAAGGAGAAAGGGGTTGCCGCCACCTCGTAGAGGGATAACACGGCCCCTTTGCACGCTTTGTCAGGGGACGGGAGTAGCAGATTGGTTGGATACCAGAGCGGCGCCAGCGGGACCGCAAGCATTGGGAGCGACCAAGGATGCTTCACCCACACTTGAGGGTCCCGAAGCCGAGCCTGCCGAAGAGCAAGCGCCTGCGGAGCCTAACCCCATTTCGCGTGACCCCCTTGCGCTAGAGGAGAAGGTGTTGGGCTACATCATGAGTTGCACTGGGGTAAGGCCAGAGGATATAGAGACAATCTTCGGCCTATCCAGGAGCGAGGTTGATGCAGCGCTGCGAAGTTTGACGGAGAGCGGCAAGCTCCACAAAAAGAGTGGGCTCTGCTATCCCACCCCATCTGCGTCACTTGCCCCACGCAGCCCCAAAGTGTCCCATAGGGTCAGCTCCGAAGCGAAGGAGTTTGTGAGCAGGCTCTTGAAGACTGTGGGCCATCTTTGAGGGCTTTCGGGAGAGGATCCCCCTATGAAGAGAGAAAAAGTACGAAGTTCACTTCGGAAACGCCGGCCTGAAGACCAGGCTGACCAAAACGATTGAGAAGGAGGCGAAGGAAATGCCAGTGAGTGGTCGCGAGTTGGAGGCCCTGAAGATAGTTCAGAGATATGGGGGGCAGGTCGGCTACCCCACAGTAGCCCAGGCGATGGGCATGGGGACTGACTACGGGCGCACCATCTGTGAGGGCCTGGGCAGGCAAGACTACATTGATATGTTCTCGTCAGGTCTGTGCACGATCACGCCAAAGGGCGTGAACGAACTGATGAGCAGAGGCCTCATTCAGCCATCTGCTCAGGAGGACGTTCAGACTGAAGAGGTCATGGAACAGCTCACGCAATTCCCAGAGCAGAGGGTTCCTCGTAGAGAGGCGGCAGGGTCTGGGCAAACGGTGGATGTGAAGTGCGCCTATTGCTATGGGCGCGGCACGGATCCCTTCGGATGCCCAAGCCCCAGTTCGAAATGCGCCGTTTGTGGCGGCAAGGGATACAATCGCGTGATGACGCCCTACGTGCCCTGTGCCGATTGTGGGGGGACGGGCAAGCAGCCCGGCCGCAGGCTGACCTGCACCGCCTGCAAAGGCAAAGGTGTGCTAACGGTCAGAGAACCTGTCGGTAGGCCAGGGCTGCCGGTGCGAGCGGTGATGGCGACACCACCAAGCGCGGGCATGAGCGGCCAAGTTAGACCGCCTGCACAGCCCAGATCGCGTCAGACCGCCTCGGTGGCCGAAAGGGCGTCGGCCTATATCGCCAACTTCCCGCGCGCAAAGGCCGAGGACGTGGAGGCCCTCTTGGGTCTATCACAGAGCGAAGCTGACAGGGTACTGCGAGCACTGGTGAAAGCGGGCAAAATCAAGAAGAAAGACGAGCTCTACTATCCTGCTTGATCACTCGCCACTGCTTCTCCAATCAGCAACTGCTTGCCTTGTAAGGAAGTAGAGCCTTGAGGCCAGATGAGATAGTGAAGGTAGCGTGCACCTTTTGCCGGGGGCGGGGCGTTTACCCCTTTGGCCATCCAGCTTCCAAGGCCAAATGCGGCGTTTGCGGCGGGAGGGGATGGGTCTTGATCAAAGCGCCCCACATAACGTGCGCTGCTTGCGGCGGAACCGGCCGCGTTTCTGGCAAGTGGATGTCCTGCGCCAATTGCTTGGGGAAGGGGATCGTGCCTGTCTCTGCAAACAAGTGAGGCTATGGAAGCGAAGAGCGTTCTCTTACCACAAAGGGAAACTAAGGCCACTCTGGTAGACCTGCTGGACAGAGTCCTGGAAAAGGGGCTGGTGATCCATGCCGACATCATCATCTCCGTGGCCGGCATCCCTTTGATCGGGATCAACCTGAGAGCGGCCCTGGCAGGCATGGAGACCATGCTCAAGTACGGGGTGATGCGTGACTGGGACGAGCGCACCCGCGAGTGGGAACGGAAGCACGCAAAGAGGAGGGAACCACCCCTGCTTGCCGATGAGAAGGTCCTCCTGCGGATGTACGGAGCACATTGGTACAGCAAAGGCATCTACCGCGCCTGGCGGCCGGGGCATTTCTACCTCACCAACAAGAGGTTGCTCTTGTTTCGCAGCGAACCGGCTGGGATGCTGTTCGAAACCAGCTTCGAGAATATAGAGGCTTTGGCCATCAAGAGGGAGACCCATTTCACAGGCGTCGAGAGGGATATGATCTATCTCATGCACAACCCCGACCTCCCCGCCTATCTTTACGCCGAGAAGCCACTGGAACTCAAAGAGGCCATCAAGGGGAGAATGGAGGCTCTGGGACTTCCCCTGGAGGAGAGCTTCCCCATCCCCGTGCTTGACGAAGAGGTGGACAGGCTCCTGGGCGAAGGCGAGAAGATAACCGCCGATGCGAAGATGTGGTATAAAGCTCCCGCTGCTGGCATCATCGGGGAGACCTGGAGGCCGGGTCGGCTGTATCTGACCAACAAACGCCTCTTCTGGTGGTGCAATGAGGATCGCAAGGCGCTGTTCGATCTCCTCTTCGCCCAGATAACGGGGGTCAGGGTGGAGACAAGAGACCTGGGGGGGATCATCAGGGAACGGCCCGTCCTCGTCGTCTCCTCCGACAATGCCCACGACCCGGTCGAGGCCCCCTTCGACCCTTCGACTACGCTCAGGGCAGGCGGGCTCAGGACAGCGCTCTTCGCCGGCGAAGAGGTGGCCGAGTGGGCCAGGGCCCTGGGCAACATCGTGGGGGAGATGGAGACCTGCCCCCGGTGCAGCCGCCCGGCCCCGGTCAAGCAACTGCTGGAGGAGGGGTGCTACGATTGTGGCTGGACAAGCCCCCGTCTGGGAAGGCGGGAAGCCAAACCCGTACCGGCGAAATAGAAAGGGAAACCTCCCGAAGGTTCAGAACCTTCGGGAGGTTGGAGAGGCAACATGGCTGGCATAGTTGACCTCGATGAAAACAACTTCAAGCAAGGCATTCTGGGGCTGGTTATCTCCCTGGTGGAGATAATCAGAGACGCCCTTCGCCTACAGGCCTTCAAGCGGATGGAGGGAGGCAGCCTGACCGAGGATGAGATAGAAAGGCTGGGAGAAGCCTTGCTGGATCTTGACATAGCCCTTGATCAAATCAAGCAGGAACACGGCATAACGGACACCGTTCAGCAGGTGAGGGATGGCCTGGACGACATCGTGGATGAGGTCTTGGATAAGATGTTAGACCCCGACCGGTGGGCGGAGGAGTACGACAAGCAGGTGACGAGGTGATAATGGGCCCAACGTCTGAACTTCCACTGCGCGAAGGTGAGCGAATCATCCTGTACCAACAGGGTGGCTATCTCTCCAGGCGCTCCTGGAAGCTGGGACACCTATACCTCACCAATGAGAGGCTGCTCTTTCGGCAGGTGAAAAGGCCCATACTTGACGTCCCGCTTGAGAACATCACCGCCGTGGGCTTCCAGAAAAGACCCTTCATCCTGGCCACCAAAACCTGCATGCTCCTCTCCTACCAAGATGGGGCCAGCGGCCGTCCTCGGGAGGCGGTGATCATCACTGCCCAGTTGGGTTCCTGGTCCGAAAAGATCGCCGAACTCCTTTCGCAAAAGGGGATGGAGCTAGAGGTGCAGGGCGTGCTGACGGAGGGCGAGGTTGCTCAGGCGCGACGGGATCGTGTGCGCGAGATATTGGACCAGATCCATGCCGGGCAAAGGAGGATTCCCACTCGGGCCCACCGCGAGCGTGCTCAACCGCTCGAGGGCACCGAAAAGCGGAAGCACGTTGCTCAACCGCAGAACCATGTCCAACTTGGAGAGCTATTGGCCGAACTGGAGGCGGAAGAAGGAAGTGAGGCTAGGCGTGGCAGAACAAAGAAGGGAAACCTTGGCCAGGCACGCCGGGATCGTGCCCAGGGAAAGATACCCTTGGGTGAGAGGGAGGGGGTGATTAAGGCACGGGTTGACCGCGCACGGGATAGGGCACTAGCGAGCATCCACGGTGAAGCCACGATGCGGGATTTCGAGGGCGCTACGCCCTGGTGGGTGAACGACATCGCCCAGAGACGCCGGGATCGGGTGAAGGAGATATTGGCCGAGGCCCACGGAGACTTCCCTGGGAGGATCGAGGAAGAACACGTAGTCAAGGTCGCTCAGGCCCTGGATCCGGCCAGCGGGGAGATCATCTGGTACCTGTGGGAGAACAGGCACGCCAAGATTGAGGAGTTACGACAACTATCGGGCGAATCGTCCCACATGAACGTGCTAACCCGCATCGAAGAGGTGATCAATCCGACGGCCCGCAAGATGCTGGGCCGACGACTGGTGGTCTTCGAGCGATTGAGGATAGATCATGTTACTGGGGAGAGTGTCCTGTATAGCTGGTGGTTGAGCAAAGAGGCGGAAAGGCGCCCGGCGGAGGTGGGGAGAGCCATAGACATCTTTGACGAGGGTGACCATGTCATAGTCATTATGGAATTGGCCGGCGTTCGGGAGGAAGACATACAACTGAAAGTAGAGAGGGATAAGCTTATCGTGGAGGGCGATACCTCAGACCAAAGGGGTTGTGAAGAGATAACCCTCCCCTCCGTGGTTGATGCCGAACACTTCACCACCAGGTATCATAACAACGTGTTGCAGGTTAGATTCGAGAAAGCCCCGCAGGTTGAGTCCTTGGGTGGTGGTTTGTAATCATCATCATCCCGCCTAAGGCCTTTACTCCGCATGGCCAACTTCAAAGGAGTGCGACAAAGATGGGGGTGGAAAACCTGGAGGAGAAAGCGCCGCAGGCCCGATATATCTACGCTGTGATCCCTCGCATAGATAGAGACAACTTCGGCCCAATTGGGATCGAGGGCAATACGGTCTACACCATATCTTACAAAGACATCAGCGCGGTTGTCCACAACTGCCCTCCCGAGCCGTACCAGGGGGATGAGGAGACGGTGAAGGAGATGGTGGCCACCCACGGTGACGTGGTAGACGCCGTCTGGGAGGAGGCTGGCTCGATCCTTCCCATGAGCTTCGATGTCATAGTCAGACCCCATGAGGAGGGGAGCGCCCACGACAACGTCCGCAAGTGGCTGGAAGATCAGTACGAGACTCTCGAGCTGAAATTGGACGATTTCAGGGACAAGGTCGAGCTGGGGGTCCAGATCTTCTGGGATCCTGCGGTCATCACCCGGCGGATCGCTGAGGAGAACGAGGATATCAGGGACTTGATGGCCGACGTGGCCACCAAGTCCAGGGGCATGGCCTATTTCTACCAGCAGAAGATAGCGGATGCGGTGAAGAAGGAGATGGAGGCGAAGGCCGATAGGGATTACAGCGACTACTACAGGCGGCTGAGGGCCTATGCCGAGGATACCGAGGTAAACAAGATCAAGAGGGACAAGAACAGACAAATGATTATGAACTTGTCCCTACTGGTGAGAAGGGACAAAGTAACGGCCTTGGGGGAAACATTGGCGGAGATCGGGGAACAGGACGGGGTAGAGGTTCGCTTCACGGGGCCCTGGCCTCCCTACACCTTCGCCGCCAAGATAGCGGCCATCGGGGGCGAAGCCGAGAAGAAGAGGTAGGGAGTTATGGCCGTGCAAAAGGTGCCCGCATCGTACAGCCTTCAGGAGGTCATGGATCGCGTCCTGGACAGAGGAATCGTGATTGTGACCCGGAATGTATTATTCAGCCTGTTGGGCCTTGAAACCCTTCTCCTGGAGGCGAGAGTGGCGGTCGTCTCGGTTGACACCTACCTCAAATACGCTAAGGCGGTGGGCCTGACTCCACTAGATAGGACCCGTCACGTGACAGAATACGTTACGCGAGGACGCGAGACAGCAGAGCTGCCCCCTTGGCCCTGATAGAGCTCGATCTCAGGGAGGCATGAGAGATGGTGTACAGTGGAGATACATTCAGACGGCCCTCCGGAGAGTTACGGGAAATGGTCGATGTCAAATGTGCTTACTGCTCGGGTCGCGGCGTTGATCCTTTCGGTCTTCCAGGCCCCGAGTCGAACTGCTCCGTCTGTGGCGGGAAGGGCCACAATCGCGTGATGACGCCCCACGTAGTCTGTGCCAGTTGCGGCGGAACCGGCAAGCAGCTCGGCCGCAGGCTGACCTGCAGCGCCTGTAAGGGTAGAGGGGTAATAACCGTCAGGAAACCGACCGTGACCTGCCCTCAGTGCCACGGAACAGGCATTCAGCCTGGGGACGAATATCGCCTTCCCTGCACCCTCTGTTCGGGCCGGGGAGTGGTGGAAAAGGAGGCGGGGCCAAGGGTATCGGCGGTAGCAACATCCCGAAGGTCGGCGGAGACAGCTCGCCCCCCTTCGTTGGCGGACAAAGTATCAGCTTACATCACCAATTTCCCAGGCGTGGGGCTTGCGGATGTGCAGGCCCTCTTCGGCCTATCGAAGAGCGAGGCCGAAAAGACGCTGCGAAGCCTGGTCAAAGCCCGCAAGATCAAGAAGAAAGATGAACTTCATTATCCTGCCTGATCTGAGGTTGGGACGGTGTTTCCCTTGTTAGTGCTTGCCATTGCCACCCTGGTGGCTTTCCTGCTCTGGCTCTTCATCTTCGGCGAGGGAACGTACCTGGGGAGCGCGGTGGTGACCTTTCTCTACGACCGCGTTGCCAGGGCTTATGACCGTGTGAAGGTTTCTGATATCCGCAGGGATAGGTTGCAGGTGGCCTTGCCTTTGGAACGGGCCCTCTCAAACGTCGCTCACCCCCTCATCCTGGATGTGGCCACGGGCACGGGGCGGGTGCCGTTATGTATTGCCAACGGGGCTGGCTTCGCTGGCCACATCGTCGGGCTGGACCTCTCGGCGAATATGCTTCGAGAGGCACAAGAGAGAACTCAAGGGCTGTCTGGCGTAGTCAGTCTGATCCGGGCGAATGCCCTGAGCTTACCCGTGGCCGACGCCACCTGCGATGCGGTCACTTGCCTCGAGGGTTTGGAACTCTTCCCCAGGCCGCAGGATGCTCTGCAAGAGATGGCCAGGGTCTTGCAGTCGGGTGGGGTTCTCGTGGTCAGCAATCGGGTGGAGTGGGAGGCGATTCTGCTGCCCAGACGAGCCTATCGCAGGGATCAGATAGAGAGAGTTCTGGAGGGCTTGTCTTTCACTTCAGTAGCGGTGAAGAGATGGCAGCGCCACTACGACTTGGTCTGGGCGAAGCTGCCGAATGGGTTCAAGAATGTGGAAAGGAGGCGATAAGAGAAGCCTCGATTCGTTCTTGCGGTCTCCTGGTGCAAGGACAAGGTGAATAGCTAAGGAGGAAAGCCTCATGCTCAAGCGCAGACATCTAAGAACGCTAGCCGACGCTGCTGACGACCTTGGAAAGTCGGAGCTGGTTAGGCTCGTGGCTCAACTGCAAGCAGCTCGCCTGGCTCGACACAGGGCCGAGATGCGCCAGCTCGTATTCCGCATCCAGGCTGATCGTGCTACACGCCATGCCGAGGTTCGTCAACTCGCGGCCGAGTTCCAAGAGGCGCATGCCAGTCGCCGGGAGGAGCTCGGCCAACTCAGAGCAGAGGTCAGGAGTCAGTTGGCGGACTATGCCACTACGAATAGGGAAGGCCGGGAGGAATGGCAGAGACAACTGGCGGCCATCGAGCGGGCGAAAAGAGGGCTGGAACATCAGGAAGGCCAAGATGACAAAACAAGTTGACATGCCAGAGCACGAGTTGCGCCAGCTCATATTCCACTTTAGCTCCGGAGTGCAGGTCTCAGCCTGCCCAGGGGACGCTAAAGGCGTGAACTCCAACTTGAAGTGAGCAAGAGCGCAAGGGTTTTCCCAGGAGAAACTTGGAAGTTTTTGGGGCTTCAAGACTAAGGATAGAGCAGGATGTCTGAGGAGTCTAGCCTCCTAATAGTCGACGACGAGAAAGACATGTGTGAAATACTTGCCTCGCTCTTTCAAGGAAAAGGCTATCGGACAGAGATTGCTACCACGGGATGCCAGGCGGTGGAGAGGCTTAGAAGCGCCACCTATGACTTGGTCATCGCCGATATAAGATTGCCAGATAAGGATGGCATCGAGCTCTTGGACTTGCCGACAGAGATTGCCCATGATACTGCGTTTATATTCATAACAGCCTTTGCTAGTTTGGAAACCGCCATCAGAGCACTGAATAAAGGTGCCTTTGGCTACCTCGCCAAGCCTTTTGACCTCAGAGAGTTGGTAGCCACCGCGGAGAAGGCCTTGGAAGAACAAAGGCTTGCTCAGGAGAATAGGCGGCTGCTAGTAGGACTGAAGCGAGAAAACGAGGAATTGCAAGAGCTGTCTATCACCGATGCGCTTACTGGCCTTTGTAACCGCCGACATTTTGAGGAAATACTGGCTGGGGAGGAAGCGAGAGCCCAAAGACATGGGCACCCGGTGACCATGGTGATGGTTGACATCAACAATCTGAAATACGTCAATGACCATTTCGGCCACGCCAAGGGAGATATGATCGTTAAAGAGACCGCTAAGTTGCTTCGAGATGCCTGTCGAGCCTCCGACGTGGTGGCCAGATACGGTGGAGACGAGTTCGTCATCCTATCGCCCGAGACTACAGAGAAGGGAGCTTCATGTCTTGTAGACCGCATCAGAGAGGCGGAGAGGCAGTGGAACCTGTCCAGCAATGATCCCAACCCGACCCTAGACGTCGCCATCGGATACGCATCCACGGAGAATGGAGCCTCTTTGCGGGAGGCTCTCAACCAAGCGGATGGCAACATGTATGATGATAAAAAGCGGTGCTGCCTGCGGAGCCAAGGTTCATCTTGAAGAGGAGGTGCGTTCGATGATAGATGAGAACGGCCGACAATGCGTGCTCATTTCCAAGGAGTTAGCCCTTTGCGGCACGCCTGAGGCGAAGTTGCTCTTCGAGCGGTGGGTGAGCGAGATGGAGCAGGCTGTGCTGGAGTTCATTCGCGAGAACGGCACGGTTGAAGGCCAGAAGATCGCTGAGCACCTGAGCATCTCGCCCGACAGCGCCCTCTTCTTCCTCGACAGGCTGTCGAAGAGCGATAAGCTCAAGATTGGGAGAGATTAAGGCTTTCTTCCCTCCTACTTTCTTTTGACAGCGCCGTACAATTTGAGGGGGGCAAAAACATGGCTGATGAACAGGCAAGCATAAACTGTCCCCAGTTTCAAGCCCAGGAGAGCATCTGCACTAGGCTGACCGAGCAGATCAATGCAGCTAGGAGCGTGGCCGAGAAAGCGACCGCAGCTCAGGAACTGATTAATGCAGTGCAAGAGCTCCTGGATTGCGATGAGTACAATGAAGAGAACCTGGATTGTCAGTACTGCCATGATTTCTCAGTGCTCCGCAAGAAGACCGCGGAATTGGTATCGAAGGTTCGGCGGATTGCCCGCTGACGGAGGCCAATCGAGAGTCAAAGCCATTCTCTGGACTATCCAGCAAATAGTTGCTCTTTCGGCTGTTGCGGGACATTCTCTTCGCCACCAAGGCGGACGGCATCGGACCGGGTTTGGCGATCTCCAAGAACGCGGTGGAGGCCACTGGGGACGCATAGAGGTCAAGAGCGAGGAAGGGAGAGGCAGCACACCTTCACCATCTTCCTGGGCACCAAGGAGGCCGTATTGTGAGCGAGGGATTGCGCATCCTGATAGTGGACGACGATCACAGCATGGCCAACACCCTACAGGACATCTTGAAGGTCAAGGGTTACGAGGCTGAGGCTGCTTACTCGGGGCGTGAAGGCATGGAAAAGGTAGCGCAGGGCCACTTCGATTGTGTCCTGACAGACATCAAGATGCCAGAGGTCAACGGCGTGCAGCTCTGCCGGGCTATCAAGGCCGGCCAGCCGGAGCTACCGGTGGTGTTGATGACCGCCTACCCTGCCGACAACCTGGTGAACGAGGGGTTGAAGGAAGGCGTCATAGACATCCTGATCAAGCCTTTCGAAATGGACAAACTGCTACAGGTACTCGCCGAGATTCCCCGTTGGGAGCCGCGCTAGGTCCTTTGATGAACCCTTCGACGCAAGATCACCCTCTTCAATGCCGCCTTCGAGCGTCTCACGGGGTAACGGGCCGTGGTCATAGCAGTGCGTACAAGCGCGGTTCAACCGGTTCATCCCTTGAACTAATAACCCCGCCCAAGAGGCGGGGTTATTAGTTTGGTCGGGCTCGCCAGGCCTGAAGCATCGCTTGTCCCCACTTGCCGCGCCACCGGCCTAGAAGTAGGATGACCAAGCCGAGGTACAAACCCTTGCCTCCCTTCTCAGCCCGGCGAGCCCTATGCGTGACGATTGCCGCGCCACCGGCCTGGAGGTAGAGTCGTAGACCACAATATACTGTACAAGAGGACGCTGCACCTTGCTATACCACATTTCCTTTTCTATCGGCGACCGTCTGAACGGCTTGATGGAAATGATGCATCGAAATCTGGAACTGGCTGTAATCCTCAACGTCGCTGTGATCTCCCAGAAACTCACGGATGGCCGACATGGATGCCTCTCGAGAAACAGCTTCGATGTCGGCCCCGACCAGGCCTTCGCTCAGATCAGCCAAGCCCTCCAAGTCCACATCACTGGCCAGGGGCTTGCCCCTGGTGTGAATCCGGAAGATAGCCAGCCTGGCCTCTCGGTCAGGGACTGGCAACTCCAGGATGGCATCGAACCGGCCAGGCCGCAGCAGGGCTGTATCCACCATGTCCAAACGGTTGGTAGCGGCCAGGACCATCACCCCTTTCAACTCTTCGATGCCATCCATCTCCGTCAGGAACTGGCTGACCACCCGCTGGCTGACGTGGGTACTATCGCCCGAGCTTCGCACAGCGGCCAGGGCATCTATCTCGTCGAAGAACACGATGCATGGGCTCGCTTGCCTAGCCTTCTTGAAGACCTCGCGGACCCCCTTCTCTGATTCCCCCACCCACTTGGACATGAGGGCCGGCCCCTTGACGGAGATGAAGTTAACCTCGCTCTCGCTGGCCACAGCCTTGGCCAGCAGGGTCTTGCCCGTGCCCGGCGGCCCACTCAAAAGTATCCCCTTGGGCGGCCTTGTCTCGGCGTGCTTGAAAAGCTCGCTATATGTCAGGGGCCATTCAACAGTCTCCATCAGTGTCCGCTTTGCCTCCTCCAGCCCGCCCACATCTTCCCATTGGACATCAGGCACCTCGGTGAAGACCTCGCGGATGGCCGAGGGCTCGACTTCGGCCATGGCCGCCAGGAAGCCTTCTTGAGTCACCTCTAGCTCCAGCAACTGCTCGTAGGGGATGTGAGCCTTGGCGAAATCAATGTCGGGCAGGATCTTACGCAAGGTGATCATGGCCGCCTCGCGGCAGAGAGCCTCCAGATCGGCCCCCACGAAGCCGTGGGTGATCTCCGCCAACCTCTCCAGGTCGACATCATCGCCGAGGGGCATGCCCCTGGTGTGTATCTGGAGGATCTCCAATCGGCCGTTCTTGTCGGGGATGCTGATGGCGATCTCGCGGTCAAAGCGGCCTGGTCGGCGCAGAGCAGCGTCGATGACATTGGGGATGTTAGTGGCGCCGATGACAATAACCTGGCCGCGCTCCTTGAGGCCGTCCATCAGGCCCAAGAGCTGAGCGACGACCCTTTTCTCCACCTCGCCCTGCACCTCCTCCCGCTTGGGAGCGATGGCATCGATCTCGTCCAGGAAGATGATAGCAGGCGCCTGGCCGCTGGCCTTCTCGAAGATGGCCCTTAGGTGCGCTTCCGATTCACCATAGAATTTGTGGATGATCTCAGGCCCACTGACGTGGAAGAAATTGGCCCAGGTTTCGCTGGCCACAGCGCGGGCGATGAGCGTCTTACCACAGCCCGGGGGGCCATGGAGCAGGACTCCTTTGGGCGCTTCAATACCTAAGCGGTCGAAGACCTCGGGGTGCCTCAGGGGCAATTCTATCATCTCACGGATGCGCGCGATCTCCTTGTGTAGCCCCCCGATGTCCTCGTAGGAGACCTTCAGTCCCCCGCGTTCCTCCACCCGCTCGCCTTTGACCTTGACGGTGGTGTTGCGGTCCACGATGACTATGCCCTTAGGGAAAACATCGGCCACGCTGAAGTCCATGAAGCGAGTGCCGAAAAGGTTGGCACGCACCCGATCGCCCTTGGTCATCGCCAGCCCCTCCACCAAGCGACCGATGTAGCGGCTGTCCGATCCCGGGGGCACAGACTTCACAGCGCCCAAGGGCACCAGCTCCACTATCCTGGCGGTTTCATAAGCAGCTTTCTGGATACGGACATTGTCATCCAGGCCTACCTGAGCATTCTCCCGCACTATGCCGTCGATTTGGATGATGCCCTTTCCCCGGTCCGCCAAGTGAGCCGGCATTATTTTGCCCACCGTGGTCTTCTTGCCGGTGATCTCAATAATCTCTCCGATAGTCGCGCCGATCTTCTCGATATCCTGGGGGTCAATGCGAGCGATGCCCCGGCCGACATCCTTCGTGTGCGCCTCGGCAACCCGCAAGGATACAGATTTCGTTTCACTATCACTGTTATTCAAAGCCATACCCTCTTTCCCCCCCGTTCTGGGACTACCGTTATCTTGTATCGCAGTTCCAAGCCCTTATCCCTCAAAGCTGCGGCCAGTACATCCAGCAGAGACTCCACGGCTCGTGCCAGCTCTCTTGGGGAGGCGTCGGTAGGAAGCTTCACATATCCATCTCTCAGTCTCTCGTATGCACGGCCCACTTCGGGCTCCAGATAAGGGATCACCTTTTCAAAGAGCAACTCTTCCAACTCCTCCACCTCTGTTATTCTGTCCTGTCTGTAAAAAGAGGCGGTTTCTAAGGCCAGGTCAAGGTAGCCCTTCATTTCCCCTATGGTCACCAACAAGTCTGCTCCCAAGGCGGTAAGGCTCCCTCTTTCGACTTCCTCTTGTAGCTTCTGCCTCAGAATCCCTTTCGATCGGAGGCCTTCCCCAGCTTTGATCACGTTTTGCTTGTCCAGATACAACAGAGGATCGGTGAAACCGCTCTGAATGGTGACATCGTTGGCGAATATCTCCCTCGGAGCATACAAACAGAGCTTATCAACCATGACTCTCAATAAGCCATCTATCTTGCTTTGCCATCCCTTCGAATCGCCAGATTGGGCTGTCGCACCATCGGATAGAAGCTCCACCCTGAGCCTTCTTGAAGACTGCGTAGTCGCGCATTCGGCAAGCGGGTGGGCGTGTTCGTGTGCCAACAGAGCTTCGACCGCTTTGTGGTCATCCCAATATCCCTCTCTTTTCATCGCCTCTTGGTTTATGAAAATCCGGCAGGAATAGGGATTTCTGAGATCGTAGATGTTTACAATAGGCCTATACTCAAGCGCCCGTATCCCGCCGGGTGGTGCTGACGCCACTTGGGACAGTTGCCTGATCAAAGGTTCAAGGTCCTGGAGAACAAACAAAGTGATAACCCCATGTTGCCACTTAGGATTCCGCGTACATCTCTCTATAACCTTCTTCTCCACGTCTATGAGAGGGGTCACCCCGGATTCGAGGTCCGACACCACTTCCAGTTCTGTATCAGCGATCTTATGAACCGTGAGGTGTTTCAAAAACCTGCTTGTATCGCACAAAGTCTCACTTCCCTGGAAGTGGCAATTATGCAAGTCCGCAAGTCTGCATACCTGCTAATTACATACTTGCCTATTCGCTACCGATCTTGGGCAGCTTGATCTCGAGGACGCCGTTCTTGTAGGTGGACTCCATCTTGCTCTCATCAACTGCACAAGCGAGCTGGATTTCCTTGGCGTACTTTCTATCCTTGGCCGTAGTGGAGAGCTTGAGGGTAGGCCCTTTGATCTCTATCTGGATGTCGTTCTCCTCTACACCGGGCAGCTCTGCGACGACCAACACCGCATCGTCCTCGTCGAAGACGTCGACCAAGGGCTCTCTCACCTCGTCAATGATGGGCCCCCTCTCGGTGCGACGGATATTGCCGAAGGGCTGCACCCTGGGGATGCCTCCCATGCCCCTTCCCACCGAGACGCCATACACGCCCCTCGGTCGGGCGCCAGCCCTTGTCTGGCTAGTGCGCCTGAGCTCAGCGAGGGTTTCCTCATCGAGCTCCGACCAGTCAACAAGGTCTACCATCCCGGAGACCAGCTCCGTGATGCTGCCAATCCCTTTGAAAAGCTCACTAAGTCCCATGTCAATGCTTATTCCTCTCCGCTCGTCCGTCCTTTTCTCCTCTCGTGGCATATTCTACCTCCATTTGAGAATTTGGTAGCCTGCTTGCTAGCTACTACCTTCTTGCTGCTTACCAAGCCGAACCTCGAGTACTCCGTTCCTATAGGTGGTTTCCATCATCGCCGGGTCCACAAGGGAAGGAAGTAAGACTTCTTTGACGTACTTTCTATCCCCCACAGTTGACAGGGACAGGACATCGTCCTTCACCTCTATGTGGATATCGTCCTTCTCAACCCCTGGCAGTTCTGTTACGACCAGGATCACATCCCCTTCGTCGAACACATCGACCAGCGGTTCGCGTTCCTCGGCCACTACTGGCCCCTCCTCGGTGGCACGGATATTGCCAAAATGCTCGACCGTGGGGATGCCTCCCAGTCCCGTTCGTACGTGGAACCCGTAGATGCCCTTAGCTTTATCCAATCCCTTGACCTTGAACTCGCCTGTCCGCTTGACCTCTGTCTCTCCCTCCTCGACCATCTCAGATAGCAGGTCCATGAAATCGCCGATGCCCTTGAACAGGCCCCCTAGGCCGAAATTGATAACGGTCTCCTTTTCCTCTCTCTTTCCTTTCTCAGTCATACGATCTCCTTTCTTGGATATTGGTTTATGATGCAGGCTCTTTTTTATCGTTCGAAAGTCCCATGTTTGAGGTAAGCCTCAACGGTCGAAATACTTGTCGCTGTCTCCACTTCTATCCTCTGCCGCCACCATCTTTCCTTGGCTGCCTGGTACTCGCCTGGCCTTTCCTGCCACTCGACAAACAAATCGTAGGCGCGCTTCAATCCGTCCTGCGCCGCTTGCCACTCGTCGTCTATAGAGAGCGACTCAATCTGGCTGGCCGTCAGCGGCTCCCCTTCACCGAACGCATCGAGAGCGGCTGCTTGCTCGAATTCGCTGCGGTGTCCTCCGTTGATCCCCGTGACCAGATAGCCTATGGCATCCCCAAAGGCTACTGCCAAGCGCCCCCTCACTCCCAGCCGATAACTAGCGTCTACGGCTAGAAAGGCTATCAGACGCTGCAGCGCTGCACTTTGCTGGACTTGCTCTGTAGGTAGGTCCCGGTCAAAACAGGCCTGAATGCTCAGGGCATCCTCATAGGAGAGTGGAGGGCGATCGTACCAGTGTCGGGGAGGGAAGAGACCCACGTTGAAGTCGCTCAGGGAGAAATCCGCGATATCGCCGGCGGCCTCTAGGCCCACACGTAGCATACGCCACAACTCGATGAAGAGGCCTTGGGCCACAGAGAGGTCAGGCTGCACGATGATTTCCGGCTTGATGCCATCTCTCAACACAATATTGCACTCGATGCCTTCCAAGACCTGCATCTCAACGGGAAGGGTGATCTCCACGCTGCCACTGGTGCGCCCAGCGGAACGAACCTTTCTCTTGACCAATTGCATCTCCATAGTTGCTGGCGAACGGGTTTCTAGCATATCCTCTAGCTTTGATTATAGCACGTTTTTTTCCATTTGTCAAGTCGGCAAACCCGAATGGGCGCAGGTTCCAAGGTTCTCTCCTCTGCCGTCTTGGCAAGTCTAGCAAATGGTTCTTGATTGTCAGAAGGGAAACCTGGCTTGACAACAGTAGGGCGAGAGGTTCTGAACACCCTGGCGCTGTAGGAGACGTTCTCTCCGTGGTCCAGGAAGAACCTGATCATCGCTCGGCGGATGCCCTCAGGGCGTAAACCATGTTCCCGACGAGTTCTCCAGCGTATTTGCCGCCGTCGGCTTTTGTATGTTACAATACTGCGGTTCTCGAGCAGGGTTGGCCACGGGGCCTGCCCTAGACAACCACATTCCGAGGAGGCGGACATGACTCTGAATCTGATGTGGGTGGTGCCTGTATGCGGTGTGGCAGCGATCCTCTTCGCCATCTATTTGGCGTGGGATGTGCTCCGACGAGACATGGGCACTCAGGAGATGCAGGACGTGGGAGCCATGATCTATGAGGGGGCGGTTGCTTTCATCAAGCGCCAGTACACGACTATCGCCATACTGGCGGTGATCACGGCTCTTGTCATCGGTGGTCTGATCACCCTCTTCGAGCGCTTTCCCGAGGTGGAGATCGACATTGTGGAGCTGGGCATACGTA
>Ga0209979_1000504_pt1 | contig 53316 bp, 45 predicted proteins | sample AnhtaG_FD_183114 | JGI IMG/M metagenome (GOLD analysis project Ga0209979, IMG submission 183114) | Deep subsurface microbial communities from Anholt, Denmark to uncover new lineages of life (NeLLi) - Anholt_01485 metaG (SPAdes) (version 2) | ecosystem: Environmental > Aquatic > Marine > Oceanic... | reverse complement strand
TGCCGAAGCTGTGGGTAGGCATGCGCGATCATTCGAGTCTGTCCGGCTACCAAGCTGACCGTGTGCTGAGCTCACTACCTGCACACAGAGAGCGGAGTTGGATCGTGCGTGCCAGGTGTAGGCGGCGAGGGAAGTTCACCCTCGGCCCGGTGACCCTCGTCACTGGCGATCCTTTGGGCTTGTTTCAATTCAGAAGGGAGTTGCCTCTGTGTTCTACACTGGTCGTCTATCCAGCGACCGTCGAGGTGCCGCACTTCGTGGCCCCTAGTGGCCGGCTTTCGGGAGGGGATGCTCTACAGCGCCAAACCCAACACGTGACGACCAATGTGTCCGGCGTGAGGGATTACATGCCCGGCGACAGTTTCAGCCGCATACATTGGCTGTCCACAGCACGAAGGGGCCGCCTTATCTCCAAGGAGTTCGAACTGGATCCGCTGGCGGACATATGGCTGTTTCTGGACATGGAACAGGGTGTGCAGCGGGGTATTCGCGAGCAAGCGCTTGTGTTCGATGGGCTCGACGCCCCGTACAGAGCGTCACCTGCTCCAGAGATGGAACCGAGCACAGAGGAATACGGCGTGACCATAGCTGCTTCTGTTGCCAAGCATCTCCTGGCTCAAAGGAGAGCAGTAGGCATGATCAGCTACGGCCAGCGACGAGAGATCGTCCAGGTGGACCGGGGAGAACGGCAGTTGATGAAGTGCCTCGAGTCGCTGGCCGTTGTGAGGGCACAGGGACAAGTTCCATTGGCGGAGGTGATCGCCGTGGACGGCAATCAACTGGGCGGCGGTACGACAGCGATAGTCATCACTCCCTCGACCTTCACCTCTTGGGTGGGTGCGCTACGTGACATGAAGCGCAAGGGCGTCGATGTTGTAGCCGTGCATCTTGAGGCCAGCACCTTCGGTGCTGCTCCTAGTTCATTAGACGTGGTAGCCAGCTTGACGGCCAGCAACATAGCTACCTACCTGGTGAAGAACGGTGTACGCCTCGAGGATTCGCTTTCGCAGAGAGTTGGACTTGATAGATGATCATTCGCCGAGGAGATCTCAAAGACCTGAATGCCTGCCTTCTTGTTGAGAACTCATACGTATCCGATTGCGTATGGCAGGTTCGGGCCGAGGAGCGACCATACGAAGAAACGATCATCAGCTTCAGGACGGTTCGGTTGCCCCGGTCTGTACGAGCAAGCTCCGCTCGGGATAAGGAGTACCTTGTGCATGATTGGGAACGGGGCGAGTGTTTCCTCGTGGCCGAGGAAGATGACGAGGTGCGAGGCTATCTGGACCTGACAGTTCAGGCCTGGCATCGCACTGGATGGATCAACGACATGGCGGTGTCGAAGGACCATCGGCGTCAGGGGATAGGCACCGCCTTGCTCCAAGCCGCTTTCCACTGGGCGAAGGAAGAGAAGCTACGAGCAGTGATGGCGGAGGCCCAGACCAAGAATCATCCTGCCATCTCCTTCTTTCGAAAGCATGGGTTCGTTTTCTGCGGCTTCAACGATCATTACTACCTCAACCACGATATCGCCGTGTTCTTTTTCCGTGCCGTCTAGGAGTAAGCGTGTACGAGTGGACCGCAGCCGCCAGGGCCGTGGGGATGGGAAACGCCGAGTCTGGGAAACCGAAGGAACTCCTGTAACACTGCGGTGGCAGGGTGCGAAGCCCAGTGGGGCACCTTGCGTGGCGTCACTCGGTCTGGATTCGCGTCTTTTTGGATGACTTGACGTCAGCTCGAAAAAGTGCTATAATTTGAGTGAGATTTGCCACAGGTAGTTCGATCGTAAGCCAGTTCGATTTCTACTCCCCTTGGCTACAGTGTATGAACCCTTCTATGGCTATGCCCCTTCCCGAGGCGGTGTTTGCCAAAGCATGACTCCGTGATTCACTCGTGGGGTCAGTGGCGCCTTTGAGACCCATACGGCTGCAAGCCAGTCCTATTCTGGCTCCAGGAACCAAGAAGAAAGAGGAAACGCATGAGCAATACAGACCATCCTGCGAAGAACCTGGACGAGCCTCAGTCCAGCCGCACCGACGCTCTGAACATAGCCGAGCTTGAGATGAAGACCCTCGATGAACTACGGGAGATGGCTGCGGCCCAGGGCATCTCTGGTATTAGTCGTCTGAAGAAGCAGGATCTCATCTTCCGACTTCTGAGAGCAAAGGCCGAGGAGCAGGGACACATCTTTGGTGGAGGGGTCTTGGAGATCGTCCAGGAGGGCATTGGGTTCCTGCGTTCGGATCATCTGCTGCCAGGCCCGGAGGACGTGTACGTCTCTCAGTCGCAGATCCGTCGCTTCGGGTTGCGAACCGGCGACACGGTCATAGGGCAGGTGCGCCCGCCCAAGGACTCTGAGAAGTATTTCGGTCTTCTGAGGGTAGAGGCGGTCAATGGGCTAGACCCCGAGGCGGCCAAACGGCGTCCTGTCTTCGAGACACTGACGCCTATCTTTCCCACGGAGATCATTGACTTGGAGACATCAGGCAAAATCCTGACTACGCGATTGATCAACCTCCTTTCCCCCATCGGTCGTGGACAGCGAGGCTTGATAGTCTCCCCCCCTAAGGCGGGCAAGACAACCGTTCTGAAGCAGATAGCCAATGGGATCTCCGCCAACTATAATGATATCCATATGATGGTTTGCCTCGTCGGCGAGAGGCCGGAAGAGGTTACAGACATGGATCGCTCGGTGGAAGCCGAGGTCTACAGCTCCACTTTCGACGACCCGGTCCAGAGCCACGCAAAGGTGGCTGAGGTGTGTTTGGCGCGTGCCAAGCGCCTGGTGGAGGTGGGTCGTGACGTAGTGGTGTTGCTGGATAGCATCACCCGTTTATCCAGAGCGTACAACCTCATCGTTCCCGCGAGTGGGCGAAGCCTGTCGGGGGGCCTGGATCCGGCAGCTCTGTACCCTCCCAAGAGATTCTTTGGAGCTGCCCGCAACATCGAAGAGGGAGGCAGCCTGACGATAATTGCCACGTGTCTGATAGATACGGGGAGCCGCATGGACGACATGATCTACGAGGAGTTCAAAGGCACTGGCAATATGGAATTGCACCTCAACAGGCGCCTGGCGGAGAGACGAATCTTTCCCGCTTTCGACATCGTGCGTTCGGGAACCCGTCGCGAGGAGCTACTGCTAGATGAGGAGACCTTGAGCAAAGTCTGGACTATCCGCAACATGATAGACAGCATGGGAGGAGGCATAGAAGGGCTTGGGTCCTTGCTCTCCTACATGGGCAAGACGAAGAACAACAAGGAATTCTGCGAGAAGCTCAACAAGGAACTCCTCTGAGGCGAAGTGAACTCTGACTGGTGATTGAATGATCAAGTTCCTTGGCGAAGGCAGCATCCCGGATGCTCTTTCCGCTCTTGAGCGCTGGTTCAAGAGAGACGATCTCATACTCGGACGCTATGCTTCCCATGTCATCATCATTCTTGTGATCGCTGTTGTCCTCTCCAGCGGTAGTTTTGGAATCCAGGATTTGCCGAAGGGTGAGGCTTTCAGGCTGAGGCCGGCCTCTCGAGAGCCGGCCACGCTGGTCTCCTGGGGCACAGGTGGGCAGCAGGACCCGGACTTCCTGACCAGAGGCGTGGCGCCCCTGACGATCATTCCTGAGCGGGGACGGCGGGGCATCGTCGTCTATGTCGTCCAGCCAGGAGATAACGTGTCGAAAATCGCCCAGAGCTTCGGGCTTCGGCCTGAAACGGTCTTGTGGTCCAATCCCGAATTGGAAACCTGGCCTGACTACATCACGGTGGGGCAAGAGCTGTTCATCTTGCCTATGGATGGAGCATACCACGAGGTGAAGGCTGGCGATACTCTGCAGAGCATCGCCGAGCGTTATAGAGTGGACGTATCCACTATAGTCGAGAGCGAGTACAACGACTTGGAGGAGCCTTATCAGGTTCAGGCAGGGCAGAGGCTCGTCGTGCCTGGTGGCACAAGGCCCCTGGTACCTCGGTATGTGCAAGCCACCGCCCCACCGCCGACCGACGCTCCACGGGGCAGCGGTAGCTTCATGTGGCCTACCAGCGGGTACTTGTCGCAGGGCTTCTGGTTGGGTCATCAGGCCATAGACATCGCCGGGCCTACGGGGACGCCGATCCATGCTGCTGACACCGGATATGTGTCGGCCACAGGCTGGATGGGCGGCTATGGCAACTACATCATTGTCAATCACGGCAATGGGTTCGAGACCCTCTACTCCCACCTCAGCGAGATTCGGGTGATAGCTGGTCAAGGGGTGCAACGAGGGCATCTGATCGGCTTGATGGGGAGCACTGGCCGCTCCACTGGTCCTCATCTGCATTTCGAGATCCGTCAGGGCGGGGTCAAGCGTAATCCTTTGGGCTTCTTGCCGCGAGGATAGGCTCGAGAGTACTTCTCCTCGGGCCTCCTGTCATGTGATTGCGGGCTGAGGGTTGAAGAGAGGCAGATTCTTCATCGGGACCTCGGGCTGGAGCTATAACCATTGGCGTGGTCTCTTCTATCCCGCCGACATGCCCCCTCGCCGGTGGTTCACACACTATGCACGGTACTTCTCGACGGTAGAAATCAACTACACGTTCTACCGATTGCCTGCGGAGAAGACATTCCTTGGCTGGCGAGAGCAAGATCCCCCCCGGTTCGTCTACGCCTTGAAGGCCCCTCGTACTATCACCCATCTCAGGAAACTGTGGGAGTGCAAGGAGGTTGTTGATCGATTCCTAGACCGGGCGAGGCTCCTCGGAGGCAAGCTGGGTCCCATTCTGTATCAGTTGCCACGCAACTGGCATTGCAACGTCGAATACCTGGACGGATTTTTGAGGTTGCTGCCCGCCGATCTACACCACGTGATCGAATTCCGACATGAGAGTTGGCATGACGACGAAGTCCTGGAGCTGCTGCGAGAGAAGGGGGTGACCTTTTGTCACGTTAGGCTTCCGGATTTCAACTGTCATATGGTCGTCGCTGGTCCCATTGTCTACGCGAGAATGCACGGCGTTGGCGTCAAATACAGTGGTAGTTACGACAAGGAGCAGTTGCAAGAGGTAGCCGGACGGGCAGCCGATCACCTGGATCAAGGATACGACACCTTTGTGTACTTCAACAACGATGCTCAAGGTCATGCCGTCCAGAATGCCTGGGAGTTGGGACGGTTGGTCGAGAATCTGCTGGGAGGAGATGATGCGCAGAGAAGCTGTGCTCTACGATAGGCTCGATAGTGGACTGGTCCGCTGCCGCCTGTGCGCTCACCGCTGTACCATAAAGCCCGATCGTCTGGGGATTTGCGGTGTCAGGCAAAACCTGGAAGGCACTCTGTACACCTTGGTCTATGCGGAGGCCATCGCCGTGCATGTGGATCCCATCGAGAAGAAACCGATATACAACTTCCTGCCTGGGACGCGAAGCTTTTCCATAGCCACCGTAGGTTGCAACTTCCGTTGTACGTTCTGTCAGAATGCTGACATCTCTCAGGCACCCAAAGACGGCATAACTCTGAAGGCGGAGGAGTTCCCGCCTCCACAGGTCGTGGCTGCGGCTGAGAGATATGCTTGCGACAGCGTTGCGTACACTTACACGGAGCCGACTGTCTTCTTCGAGTATGCCTACGATACGGCGAAGCTGGCCCACGAAAAGGGCATAAGTAACATCTTCGTCACCAACGGCTACATGACGATGGAGGCGCTGGAGGAGATCGACCCCTATTTGGATGCTGCCAATGTTGATTTGAAGAGCTTCGATGATGAGTTCTATCGCAGGGTGTGCGGTGCCAGGTTGCAGCCAGTGCTGGAAACCATCGAAGGCATGCACAAGCGAGGTGTCTGGGTGGAGGTGACAACGTTACTGATCCCCGGTCTGAACGATAGCGACGGTGAGTTGAGGCAGATTGCTCAGTTCATCGCTGGGGTAAGCCTGGATATCCCCTGGCATGTTTCCCGCTTTACACCCCGGTACAGGATGCTCGACAAGCCCGCGACTCCCGTGGAGCGGATTCACCGCGCCGCAGAGATCGGGCGGGAGGCTGGACTCAACTACGTGTACGTCGGAAACGTGCCTGGCAATGCTAATGAGAACACGGTCTGCCCGACCTGTGGAGCGGTCGCGATCAGCAGAGTTGGCTATCATACGACATTGAATCTGGAGGGCAACAAATGCGCGTCTTGTGGTCAGGAACTGGCTGTCATCTGTGGCTAGACGGGGGGAGGGTGCATGTTCGATAGAGACGAACTGAAAGAACTGGCTGGGTATCGAGATGATGAGAACCTCATCATCAGCTTCTACCATCCCTTGGAGAAGGGGGAACCGACTGAGGAAGGAGCTATCATCAGGCTCAAGAACCTGATCAACGAAGCTCAAACATCGAGAGAGGACTGGACGAGTGCCCAGGCCCAGTCCGTTTCCAGTGATCTGGCTCGCATCGAGCGCTTGGTGATGGACGAGCGAGTCACGAGCAAGGGAGGGCTTGCGGTCTTCGCTTGCTCCGCCGCGGATTTGTGGAAGGTATATCATCCTCCGGACAGAGTGCGCCCTTTGCTGGTGGTGGCTCATGCTACGCGGATGAGGCCGCTGATGGAGACCCTGAATAGGCACAGACTGTACTGCACAGTCCTGGTGGGGAAGGGAAAGGCACGCATCTTCTTGCTCAACCCGGCTCAAGTGGAGGAGCGCTCAGATGTTTTCGGTGCCGTACCGGGCCGCCACGATCAGGGGGGGTGGGCACAGGCCAGGTACCAACGTCACCACGATGACCGGGTGATGCACCACTTGAAGGCTACTGCGGATCAGACTTTCTCTCTTTTTCAAGACGAGGAGTTCCACCGGCTTTTTGTGGCCGGCACAGAAGAACTAGTGAGCGAATTCACGGAGCATCTCCACCCCTATCTCAAAGATAGACTGGCAGGCACGTTCTCTATGGAGATGGTCAGCCCCCCTAAGGAGGTACAGGAGCGGACTTTGCTCGTAGCTGCTGATCTCAGGGAGATCTTCGATAGAGAGATGATAGAGAAGCTGCGGGGGGAGGTGTACACCGGCAACCTCGGTGCAGCAGGGCTGGAGGATACCGTCTATGCTCTACAGAAAGGTCAAGTGCTCACGTTGCTAGTGAATGAGGACTTTGAAGCTTCGGGCCGACGGTGTACGAGTTGCGGCTCGCTCTGCCTGACGGATCCCTGTCCTTTCTGCGGAGGGTCAACGGAGCTTTTGGTGGATGTTATCGAGACCGTTGTGAAGCGGGCATTGATAGAGAACTGCGAGACGAGGTTCATCACAGGCGAGAACGCGCTGAGGCTTGCTGAACTAGGGGGCATTGGCGCCCTCTTGAGATTCGCAGGCTAGACAGTAGGTAGACTCTATTCCTCACCTTCAACAGGAGGCAAGCCCATGTCACGGCGGAGACTGTTGACCTCCTCGACCGTGAAACGGTTGTGGGCACTGCTGGGGAGTTTGACGGAGCGCAGGACCTTCATCTTCACCCACTTGCGTACGGTGTTAGGGTGGACGTCGAACATGCTGGCCACTTCACCCACGCGATAGAGTTCTATGGCCGTATCGGTGGGGATCCCCATCTGCCGCCGCAAACGGTTGATCTCCTCAGCAGTGAAGCGGTTGTAGCGACTGCCAGGCAGCTTCGCAGAGCGGAGGATGTCACTTCTCACCCAGTTGCGGATGGTGTTTGGGTGGACGTCGAACATCTGGGCTACTTCGCTTACACGGTAGAGTTCCACGATTCCCCTCGAAGTAGGAATCCTCCTTGCCTAGTCGCATGGAGGGCAAGCCGCGAGTCCGATGCCCCACATCGCTTCGGCGGAGTCACTGAAGGTCTGTGGAGATCAAACAAGAAACCCAGGAGACGGAAGGCCGCGGAGGGTGACAGGCCGGCTCCAATTCGTTTCCCCCACAATTTGCCTGGCTGACCTGGGATGGCTCTGGAGCCCTGCAACCGCAACTCGGATGGACTACGGTGGCTGCAAACTATGACGGAAGAGGCGACGAGAGTCGATTTGCGGCTCATGTGGGTTCGATGAGGATTATAGGGGACTGCAAGCAGTGTGTCAATGCGCAGACGCGTGTCTTGCCGGCTTGGTTGTGCTCACTGCAACCCAGCACTCCATCAACTGATGTTCGTGACCGAGCGGGGATGGAGATTCACGGCGACTCTGGGGTGAGAGCGGCCGCAGGAGTCTCCGTCGGCGACGGGGTCGCTGTGGGCGTCGGTGTCTCAGTGGGGAGGACGGTAGTGGTAGGCGTGGGGGTTTCAGTAGGCCAAGGGGTTGCTGCCTCCGTCGGTTGGGAGGTCGGAGTAGGAGTAGAAGTGGGCAAGGGGGTGCCGGTGGGAATGGCCGTTGGCACGGGCGTAGAGGTTGGCAGCGGAGTGGGGGCTGGTGTTGGAGGGGCGTTGTGTACCACCACCTGGACCCTGGACTCGGCGCTGTAGCCCTGTTTGTCAAAGACGACCACACGTAGAGAATGCAGTCCATTCTCCAGTCTCAGTGTTCTCCAGCGTGCCAGCAGGCCATCGTGAACCGGCTCATGATGAGGGCCACCTACAGGTCCCCAGCCGATGGGGTCGGGGCCGATGCCGTACTCGACTACGAAATGAGAGAAGTCCGCGATGTCGGCGCTGCCCCAGATTTCGACCCTGCCCTCAACCTCCTGTCCCGTTGAAGGGGACGCTATCTCCACTGTGGCGGTATGGGTGTGAAGCTGACACTCTTCTTTGGGGGGCTGAGGTATTCCAGCTCGCTCGGTCCATTCCCGATACTCTTCCGGATAGACCTCGAAGAGTCTCTCCTCAACCGTCTCGACGGGGCAGAACTCCGTCGCCCGTTGTCCAGTGACGGTGCAGATCCCGATTCTCTGATAGATGTTATCTGGTTCGGTAGGTACCGTTCCATCCACGAAGATCTCCGTGCGCGTTTCTGGGCAGAGTTCGGTAGGGGCCATGCCCGACCGGGCGCAGATTTCGGCTGTGACCAAGCCTGGGGGAACAGGGAAATCCCTGGGCGGAGTGTCGGCCAGGACCCGTTCCATGAAGTTGTGCCAAATGTGGCCGGCTCCCGTGGAGCCAGCCACGTGATCCATAGGCGTGTTGTCGCTGTTTCCCACCCATACGCCAGCGACTAGGTCAGGCGCATAACCCACGGTCCAACTGTCCCGCCAATCGTCTGTCGTACCAGTCTTGGCGGTTGCTGGCCTGGATAGGCGGAGGGGGCTGTTGGGGCCAAAGGCGGGAGTGCGGGCCTCATTGTCTGACAAGATATGGGTGATCAGATAAGCGTGCTGTGGGGAGATCACTTGCTCGCCAGGAGGGGGCTGGTATTCCTCTATCACCCGTCCGCGGCTGTCCTCTATCTTCAGTATGGCCGTTGGTGGGATGCGGAGCCCGCCATTGGCAAAGACGGCGTAGGCTGCAGTATGCTCCAAGAGCATGATCTCTCCCCCGCCGAGGGTGAGCGACAGTCCGTACCGTTCCGGGTCTGTGAATGTGCTAATGCCCAGCCTGTCGGCCATTTCCATCATGGTGGCTACACCCACGAACTGTAGGGTCTTGACGGCAGGGACATTGTAGGAGCAAGCCAGGGCCTGCCGCACCAGAACCGGTCCGTGTTCCTTGCCGTCATAGTTACGGGGCACATAGGGTGGGCCCTCCCAACTGGGGAACTCGGTCCGTACGTCCATGATGAGGGTAGCGGGGGTCCAGCCCTTCTCGAAGGCAGCCACATAGTTGACCGGTTTGATGGATGAGCCCGGTTGCCGCAATGCCAGGGTCACGTTCACCTGACCGTCGATCTCCTCATCCCAGAAGTCAATGCTGCCCATCATCACCAGAATCTCCCCTGTCTGGGGGGTCATGGCCAGAAGAGCCGCGTTGGTGACGTGCCTGTCCGCCAAGTCAGCCACACGTTCCCGGGCGACCTCCTGGGCCGTGGCTTGCATCTCCAGATCCAGCGTAGTACGGACTTGCAGGCCACCTCGGTAGACCATCTCAGTGCCGTACTTGTCCTCCAAGAGTTTACGCACGTACACCACGAAATGGGGGGCCTTCATGCTTACTCGGAGCGGGGCGAAATCCAGTTCCTCGGCCCAGGCCGAATTGGCTTGGCTGCGCGTGACGTATCCCTCCTTGACCATCAGCTCCAGCACCATCTTCTGACGTTCCTTGGCGGCGTCGAGATTGGTGTATGGGTCATAGATGGATGGGGACTGAGGCAGACCTGCCAGGAGGGACGCTTCAGCCAATGTGAGTGCGCGGGCGGATTCGCCGAAGTACGTCTCTGCGGCGGCCTCAATGCCGTACGCCATGTTGCCGTAGTAGATCTCGTTCAGGTAGATCTCAAGGATCTGATCCTTTGCATAGCGACGCGTGATCTCCTGGGCCAGCACAGCCTCCTGTATCTTTCGACTGAAGCTCTGCTCCGGGGAGAGAAAGATGTTCTTGACCAGTTGCTGGGTGATGGTACTGGCTCCGGAGACTATCTCGCCCTCGCTGAGGTTTAGCCAGACGGCCCTTCCTATGGCCAGGGGATCAAAGCCGGGGTTGCTATAAAAGGTCTTGTCCTCGGTGGCGATGGTGGCATGTATCAGATGAACAGGTATCCCCTCGATCGGTACGACCGTGCGCCGACCGGCGTTGGGATCGAAAACCTCGTACAGGAGTTGGCCATGTCGGTCATAGATCTTGGTGCTCATGAACACGGTGCGGGCTCCCAGCTCGTCCGGTGGGGGCAAGGTCAGAGCGTAGTATGCGTAGACGGTGGTGCCTCCCACCAGGCCGACGAAGAACAGGAGAACGCCCACCAAGACAGTGATCAGTAGTCCCTGAACGAAGAGGCCAAGAAGACCTCGGTGGCCCTGGTCGTGGCTGTGGTTCGGAGGAAGAGTTGTGTACCTAGTTGGACCCATGTTGATGTCGCGCATTGGCTAGTGGGGAGAGACTGTGTTCGCTCCACAATACTAAACGCAGAAGGGGCGCAAAGGTTCCACTGTCTGTCAGCGTTGCAAAGCCCGCTCCAGGGCCATCAGGAGTTCGTCTTCCTCCCCGGCTAACACGGTGCGCGGATCCAATAGGAATCGCCCGCCCTCAATGCGCCCTACCACGGCTGGTTCTCCCGTCCTGAGGCGGTGTGCCAGTCGATTGGGTGAAGGGGGTTGTAGAGCCACGAGCCTGGTGGGTAGTGTCTCACCAGGGAGTGAGCCGCCGCCCACGGTGGAAAGGCCGAAGACTACCTCCACCTCCGCCCCCATCGCCCTCAGCCTCTCTGCCAATACGTCAGCGCGCTGTTGGATCTCTTCTAGTCTCAGGCTGATCATACGCCAGACAGGGACCTTGTCTGTGACCTCTTCGCGCAAGTAGTGCAGCAGGGTCGCTTGCATTCCTGCGATGGTGGTCTTGTCCACTCGCAAAGCGCGGGCCAGCGGATGCTGCCTCAACGAGGCGATGAGGTCGCCACGACCGACGATGAGGCCTCCTTGAGGCCCGCCCAGGAGTTTGTCTCCGCTAAAACAAACTAGGTCAGCGCCTTGCCCTACACTCTCCTGCACCGTTGGCTCGTGGGCTAATCCGAAGGGAGCTGTATCCAGAAGTGTCCCACTGCCCAGGTCTTCCACAACAAGCAGACCATGGTGCCTGGCCAGATCCACCAACTCGCTCAAGGTGGCTTGTTCAGTGAAGCCCAGCATCTTGAAGTTGCTGTGGTGCACACGCATCAGCAGCGCTGTTTCCTCAGAGATGGCTTCCTCATAGTCCTCAATACGGGTCCGATTGGTGGTACCTACCTCCAACAATCGAACTCCGCTCTGAGCCATCACCTCGGGAATGCGGAAACCGCCCCCGATCTCGACCAGTTGGCCCCGGGAGATGATCACCTCCTGTCCCCGGGCCAGTGCGGTGAGAGCGAGCAGAACAGCTCCGGCGTTGTTGTTGACCAACAGGCCTCCGCCAGCGCCTGTAAGGTGGCGCAGCAACTCCTCGGCGTGGACGTATCTCGAGCCCCTTCGCCCAAGGTCCAAATCGTATTCCAGATTGGTGTATCCCTCAGCCGCCAGCTTCATGGCGGTCCTGGCGTCATCGCTCAAAGGAGCGCGCCCCAGATTGGTGTGGATGATCACCCCTGTGGCGTTGATGACTTTACATAACGTTGGTCTCCCGCTGGTCTTGACGTCCTCGAGCACTCGCTCGACCAGTGCGGCCAAGGGAAGGCAGGACTGGCCTTCCGTTATGTCTCGGCGGGCCTGTTCGATGATGTGCTTGACACTGTCTAAGACAAGATACCGTCCCTTGTCCTCGATCAGTTGTCTGATCTGGTCGGTTTGAAGGACCTTATCAACGCCGGGCAGCTTGCGCAGCTCCTGCTGCATGTAGTCTTCCCTTCACTTTGATGAGGGATTGACCCTCTTTCGATTATACTTGAATGCCTGGGTCGGGGCAATTGGTCAAGCGGAGGGTGTGCAAAAGCACTTCTCGAAGCTGGAGGTGAAGCGCACATCCTGGCACACGACAGTTCGCTGAAACGGTGCATCCAGGCCCTGCCGCGTTTGAATCACTGAGACAGTGATCGCAGTGAGATTCGCCGAACGATGGGCTTCTCTCAGGGTGTTCAGCGCATTCAGGACCTCAGCGGTTGAGGGTTTCGCTGAAGCGGTGCCTTGCCACGATCACCATGGTAGCCTGATGCTGCTTTGTCGATGTCTCTTTGACGTTGGCCATGCTGGGCGCAGCGGAGAAGCAAATCTGCCGGTCTCCCAGGCCAGATGGGGTATCGTGGTAGCGCAGTGCGCGCGGGACAAGTTGTCAACTTGTCCTACGTTCTCAGTCATGTAGCTGCGACGGTTGCAGTGGATTCGGCCACGCGGGTGCATGGGCGTCGCAACTCCTCCTTCGTCGAGGTGTTGTACTACCCAGATCAGTGTGGTAATATGAAGGTCCGTAGCCATCTGAGTTCGAGGGTGATCGCAAGAAAGCCCTAGCGATCGGGGGTGGTCAGCGTGTCCGATTGGCGGCTCGCGGGCTTGCTCGCGCTGAACAGGCCATCGGAATACCGTTTCCCCAAGGCGGCTGGAGCGATGCTGCCGAACTTGACATTTGTTGGACAATGTGCTACTATATAGCCAAGTCGTGAGTGCGCCGCGAACAAGTCTGGTCAGGTTCGTACTCTAGTAGTACTCGTCACACAAGGAGGTGATGCCAATTGACAAAAGCGACTACTCTGTTGTGAAACCGCGTGACACTAGAAAGCCCATAGGAGGGAAATAGGAGGTTTCCAAAATGGCAGAGAAAACTTTGTTCGCGCGTAAGGCGACCGGGTTGGTGCGGGAGATCGGTTTTACCACGGCAGTGATCTTGGCCATCGCCAACGTGGTGGGCCTGGGCTGGCAGAAACGTGTCTTCCAGTCCATCGGTGCCGAGTCGGTCATGCCTTCAGAGATGTTCCTCGGCATACACCCCATGATCATGGCCTTCTTCCTGGTGGGGATTCTGATGCTGCTGTCGATCTACACCTTCATGGTGTTGTCGTCAGCCATGCCTCGCTCGGGAGGAGGCTACGTCTTTATGTCGAGGATCCTGAGCCCCGGCTACGCCTTTGTGGCCACCTGTCTGGAGTTCCTCTCCGTGGCCGTCTCCTACGGCCTGATCGCGGTGGCTACCTACGAGGCGACGCTGATCTTCGGCGGCCTGGCGGGGGTTGATACCAGTGCGGTGTACAATCCCTATTTCATGACCATCTTCGGCGTCGTGGTCATCGCCGCCTTCAGTGGATTCGCGTGCCTGGGTACCAGGATGACGGGCTACCTGCTGCACATCATCTTCTGGATCCCGGCGGCCATCTTGGTGCTGGTGTACGGGGTCTTCTTGCTGGCCAGCCCTGCCACTATGGAGGCTGGAGTCCAGACGATGTGGGGACACTCCGCCTCGGAGTACACCCAGGCGGCGCTGGCTCAAGGCCTGGCCTCTTCGGGCAACTACTGGAGCGCCGTGTTTACGGCCAGCTTCTATGCCTACTGGGCCTACATCGGCTACGCCGCCGCCACCTTCGTGGCGGGTGAGGTGAAGGAAGCGAGCCGTAGTCTGCCGAAGGCCATCCTGATCTCAGGGCTGATCATCATGGGTATCTACATGACGATATCCTTCCTGCTGGCCCGGGCGGGCTCCATGGCCGGCGTAGACGCGGCGACAGGCTTTAGCCTCTTAGACGCCGTAGGCTACCTAGGTCCGGGGGCTGGAAGCTACGCGGATGCGGGATTGCCGAGCATCGGAGCGTGGATGCCGACTTTTGCCGGGATCGTGGCCTACGGCCAGTTTGGTCCTGCAGGCGGGCAACTCTTTGGGTGGCTGTTGCTGGCCTTTGGGGCGTTGTGGGTGGCGAATGACATCCCGCCCTTCATCCTGACTTGCTCGCGGATGATGTTCGCCATGGGCTTCGACCGCATCCTGCCGGAGTGGGTGGCTGACATCAACGAGAAGTGGCATTCCCCGGTGAACGCCATCATCGTCACCTCCGTGGCGGCCCTGCTGGGTGTGGTGGCCGAGGCGGACTTGTTTGGCGCCGCGGGCCTCAACTTGGCGTTCCTCCACCATCCCTTTGGACAGGAGTGGATCACCCCGTCCGGCGCTGTGGTGGCCACAGACATGTGGGATGCTCTGTTCTTCATCGGCGTGGCCCTGGCCTGCGCCTTGTTCCCGTCGAGGATGCCGGAGGTCTTCGAGCGCGCGCCGTGGCGACAGAGCAAGACCACTGTACAGGTCCTGGCATGGTTGGCCGTTGCCGCCAACGTCCTACTGGCTGCAGGGATCACCTTCCTCCCCAACGGTTGGGGATTTGGCCCGCTCACGGGCAACTGGATCAGCGTCCCCTTCTGGTTCACTGTTGTGCTGATCCTGATCTCCCTAGGAGCGTACTACTGGGGTCGGAGCAGAGCGCGGCGTGTCGGCGCGGACTTGACCACGATCTTTGCCGAGATCCCGCCTGAGTAGGTGTACTGGCGTTCGTGGCGTGACTACTTGAGGCTCTCCGTGGGATGGGCTCACGGAGAGCCTTCTTTTCAACCTGCGGGAGGGTCCAGGCAGGCTCGCATTCGGGTTATGAAAATGGTAAAGGCTTCAGGCTCAGGGTGAGTACGGCAGAAGCTCAGGTGGGGAGTGCTTCGTTGGTGAGAATGATGTCTCAGGGAGAGGTCTAGCACCAAGAACTCTGGGACTCGGTGAACTTCTCTCTCGACAGCGAGCGCCGCGATCATGCACACTGCTGCACGAGCTTTTGATCGTGACTCCGGGATGGCTATTCTGAGCCGTGAGCTTTCTACTCTTGAGAGCGCGGACTGACTAGGCACTGAGCGTACAGGCCCGCTCGCTTGATTTCGATACGCTCCGCTACTCAATCCAGGGATCTGGACACATTTCGCTGGTCGATCGGCTCTCGACTCCGGCCAGAGTGGCGATGTTACCAACACTGGGTTCGAGGGCGGAAGTCCCCGAAGCCTGCGTGCTTGGGCGGAAGGCGCTGACCTTGTAACCTCACCCATCTAGTGCTACAATCGAAGATAGAGGAATTACTGACCGTGGCGCAGCCAGCGTGAAGGCTAGAAGATGCAAGTCAAGGATTACCTGGTAAAACTGGAAGACAACCTGATGGTGGGGAGCGGAAGGTGGGTGGCCGATTTCAGCGAATCCTTCTGGGAGTATCCCATGGGGGATCTGGTTTTCGACATGTTCATCACCGCCACGGTGAGGCCCAAGGGTTTCTTCCTCTCCAAAGTGGCAGCCTGGCTGACCACTCCCAACTATTACGTGGCCTGCTTCGCCTATTCCAAAGATCCGGGGTTGAAGCGCCTGCATGAGATCTTGACCACCATCTCCAGATTCCTGAAGGAGGAGGAGTTCGCCTGGGCCTGGTTGGTCATGCCCCATGAAGGCGAGTTCTCCCGCAAGGCCAGGGCCATGGTGGAAAACACCGATAGTCGAGAGATCGGCATCGCCCTGATTGATCTGAACTCTCAAGAGATAATCAACGCCCCTTCATATTGGTCCCAGAGGATGACCAGGTTCATCAAGTGCTTCAAATGAAAACCATCGCACCTTTACAACCAATGAACCTTGGCAAGTCTTTCATCATCTTTTTTCTCGTTACTTCCCTGGTCTGGATCGCGGCCAACTTTGTTATCTTTCGGGAGTTTTTCATCGGCTGGCCCGTTCTTATCGGCAATGTCATCATATCTGGTCTGGTGGGCTGGTGGTGGTATAGGCGTGAGTATCACGCGGTCTTCTCTTGGGATCAGCAGGGTTTCGGGCTACGATGGGGTGGGGGAGACAGTAGTCCGAAGAAGTGGCGGGATTTCTCTCGAGTGTCCCTCTTTCATGAGGGATATGGCAGATTCGTGGTGAGGCTCTACCGGGACGATGGCGCGAGGGTTGACATACCGGCATCCGACTTGAAGCTGGCTCCCTCGGACTTCCGCTTTCAAGTGATGGAGTTGGTCGCAGGAAGATCGGTGGCGGAGGGGTTGGGAAGCACGCGAAAGGAGTCGTAGTACATGAAAGCAGGACAGGAGAACTCGCAGCGAACAGTAACCATGGAAGAGGAGGTGCGCCGGGTGGTTGACGCTGCCCGGGACAGGGGTCTACATCTGAGGGTGGTAGGAGGCGTGGCGGTGAAGCTGCATTGCCCCAGCGCCGGGCATCGCTCGATGGCTCGCACCTACGGGGATGTGGACTTCATCGGCTACCGCAGCGAGCGAACGGAGGTAGCCCGCCTGATGGAGGACCTGGGATATGAACCCAACAGGCGGTTCAATGCGCTCCAAGGGCACCGGCGAATGCTGTTCGACCATCCGGAACTGGGGTACGATGCCGACATCTTCCTGGATGTCTTCGTCATGTGCCACGAACTGAACCTGGCGGGCCGGCTGGAGCTGGACGAATACACGGTCCCTATCGAGGAGCTGCTGCTCTCCAAGCTACAGGTGATCCAGCTCAACGAAAAGGATATCAAGGACACCTTCGCCATGCTTTGCGATCACGACATCGCCGAGGTTGATGATCGGGACACCGTAGATCCCAGGTTCATCGCCAAGCTGTGCAGCAACGACTGGGGCTGGTACAAGACGCTGACCATCAACATCGACAAGATAACTGAGCTGGCCGGCGACTACTTGGAAGAGGAGGAGCGGAAAGTTGTCGTCGAGCGGCTATCTCGGTTGCGCCGCTTCATCGAAGACGTCCCGAAGTCGATGAAGTGGAAGATGCGGGCCAGGATTGGCGAAAAGAAACAATGGTACCAGTTGCCCGAGGATGTGGTGACCCACCAGTACTGACACTTGACGGTCGGACGCGATCCCGTAAGAAGAACAGGCACCCCACACTCGAGTATGGGGTGCCTGTTGTGTCCTCGTGTCCTGGGAACCGGGAGATCAGGCGTCGACCCTCCGAAGCTGCGTCAGTTCTGCACCGTCGATCTCTACCAAGAACCCCTTCAAGATACCCTCGCCATACTCGCTTCCTGGATTGAGGCACTCCGTACGGCCTAGCTTTATCCGGCCTGGACTTTCGTGGATGTGACCATGCAATCCCAAGAGTGGTTGGTACTTCTCAATGATCTTGCGAACGGCAGTGGAGCCCACTGGCAGCATATGGGTATGGCCGGCCCTGACAGCGACGCTCAAATCGTCTTCCAGCATCGGGGCTTGGTCAATGAAGGTGTTGTACGGTGGCACGTGAATGCAGAACACCGCCGTCTCCAGCTTCTTCACCTTGGCCACCGTCCGTTCCAGCCTCTCCTCCAACTCTTCCTCGGAACACTCCCTAGGTGAATCGAAGGGAGTGGGGTTCGACCAGCCAAAGCATAGTACTTCGTGCTCTTCGTCCAGTTCTACGACCTCTTCCTCCCCGAAGATCACCTGGGGGTTGGGGTCGGCCCGGATGACGTCATCGATGGACAACTTGTCGTCGTTGCCTGGGCTCATGATCACTTTGCAATCTGGAGGCACGCGGTCGGGAATGAGGGTCAGCCAATACTTGATGATCTCGCACTCCATTCTCTCGAAGAGGTCTTCCTTGTACTGCTCATCCTCAGCGATGCGATCCACCTCCTCTGGGGTGGTGCGGTAGGGGATATAGGTGATCATGCGGCACTTCTTCTCGAATTCAGGGACTTCATCTTCGGATAGCACGTGTGGCTCCCCGTAAAGGGCAGCATCGTACTTGCCATCGGGCCTCTTGACGATGGGTATCAGCAGCTTGCCGGTCATGTCGCCGCTGAGGACCAGCGCATCGAGATCGAAGTATTTGGCGGCGTTCAGGAATTTCCGCCAGACTGTTTCTGAGCCGTGGAAATCGGTGGAGAATAGAAACCTCGTTTTGGCCATTGACATACCTTCCTTGCTGTGTTCTCACTGCCAGACAGGGAACTGTGACTTGTGATATCGGTGGTTCACAAGTATGTGATCACCAATTGTACCACTTTTGGTCGGAATTGCCAAACCTAATCGTTGTGGAAGGGGCGTGGAAGAGTGCTTCTCAGAGATGTAGCCGGCCCACACGTCTGGCCGCGCCGTAGTCTATTGGAGTCCCGTCGGGACTTAGTGAGCCTCGCGCGGGAGTGGATTCCTGCGCGACTCTGCGCAATGGCAGAGGAGCGCCCGGAAATGGAATTCGGCGGCGCAAGCCGCCGGGTCCCTCTGGGGCTCTTTCTTGATGCGGGAAGCGTCGGAGCTGCAAATCCTGCCGTAGAATAGGCGCGTTGGGCTTTTTCAGCGCGCCCATCGTCGAAGTCGGGAACTGCGACAGGAGGCAGATTCATGTACAATAGGATTCTGGCTCCTCCGGACAGATCTGGGTTGGCCACGGGGTCAGCTCCTCACGTCCAGGCCATCGCCGCCACTCATCGGTCCGAGATCATTCTGCTTCAGGGGTTTTCGGCGATAGGAGTGTTGACCATGGCGACGGCGAAGGAGCAGAACGAGGCCGAAGAGCAACTGGTGGAGGAGCAAGCGCTTCTGAACGAGGCCATCAACGCACGTCATAGCATCAGACACGGGTCGGACGCAACGGCAGAGATAGTCGACTATGCCGAGGCGAACGATGTCGACTTGATCGCCATGACCACGCATGGCCGCAGTGGGGTCAGCCGCTGGGTACTTGGCAGTGTAGCTTCCAGAGTGCTGAGAGGTACATCCAAGCCGATCCTGCTGGTCAGGTGCCCTGGCGCCCCCATATCGGCGACCTAGAGATGCTGTTCCCTTTTCTCGGCGACAGCATGAACTGAATTCTTCGCGGCCCATTTTCCTCAGCGCTTGCACGCCTGGGAAGTAGTTTCAGTCGTGTCAGGGTGCGCTCGGCAGTACGCGCCTTTGGGGAAGCTTATGTCTCCGACCAACCCGTTTCCAGGTAGATCGGGTTCTGAGGTATCGCTCGCAGGAGGAAAGGGAGTCCGGGGCTTCAGTCCCTGGGCTTGAGGCCCAAGAACCTGGCCATGAACTCGAACCAGGTGCGGAAGCCCATGGTGACCAGAATGAGGCCGCCGATCAAGCCGGCCTCGCCGATGAAGGCCGCGAAGAGGTTAGGCATGTAGGATGCTCGGTAGTTGATGATCTCGTCACTGAAGTCGACCACGAACGCGACGAGCATCATGAAGAAGCCGACGATGATCCACTGCCAAGACGTGGTGGCAAGCTCCGGGTATCTCCGCCCAGCTCGCAATAGCTCCACCAATACGCCTATCATGGCTATGACTTTGATTCCCTCCAACACTAGCCTAAACATATCGGGCGACTGTACCAGCATGTTTCTCTTCTCCTTTCGTGGAAATGCTAGGGGCGCATGTCGTCGGCGCTTCTCGGCCGGTACGCGGTCACGGGCTCAAGCTTCCTTCTTTGCAACCTCAAAGGTGCAGGTGTCGTCACCCCTGGCCCGACAGAGGGTCTCAGTGACTACCGGCTCGCCCAAGCCGGGTATCGAACTGAGCAGACCCTGAATGAACCCCGCCAAGAAATGGCAGCGTGGCAGGGAGGAGAGCAGGTTCCTGCAGAACGGGCAGGCCAGTACGTCCAGGCGATTCCCTTCCGCGTTGGCTATCGCGAAGGGAGCCACCGCTGGCACAACAACCAGCTCCAGACCTTGCGCTATGGACGGGGGAATGGTCATACTGGCATACCTCTGCCCAAAAAGCACTGCCCCAGCCCTCTGTCCCAGAGTCATCAGTATCGAATCCCTCTGGTCCCCCTCAATGGAGCGGTCGAACTCCATAACCAAGGCCACGAGGTCAGGATAGGCGCCAACGATCTGGGCCAGTAGGGGCTCAATCGAAGGCTCTTCGGGTTGGACATCCACAGTCGGCGGTGTGCGCCTCGTCATCTCTGCGGCAAGTTTTCTGGCAGCTAGGTTGGCTGTAAGGTTCAGGAGAGGCACGTTGATGTCTCGCACGGAAAGTATGCACAAGCAACCCTCTCGCACGGGTTTGACTACTACCCGTCCTTCCGCGTAGAGAAGGTCGATGTCGCGGACCTTCCGCCGACGGGTGACAAAGAGGCCGGCGGTCGTCTGAGTGATGGTTCGGCCAACTGTTGTGAGGATGGCTTCATCGAAGACACCAGGTAGGGCAGACGCTAGGACTCGTCCGTCGCCATCGCAAACGAAACAGCCTGTGACGCCCAGCACGCCGTTGATGTCTTCCAAGATCCTCTGCACGATTCCTCCGTGTCCAGTCACATCATTGCCAGTGAGCGAGGGTTTGCTGTGCGTGGGCAGCCACCAGAGCTGGCGACGCCTTATCCGCCAATAGGAGGCCGATGAAGGATTGTGGTTCTTGGAGGATGAGCATCCGGTACTGAGTCATGGTCACTACTCCCCGGTCGAGGGGACCCAAGGCGAGAGCACGGCCTATCTGATTGGCGGCGTTCCCTACGAAGACGGCGACCGCGCCTTCCTTCTCCGCCTGACCCTCCATGGCTTCGGCCAGGACAATGCCGTCGATGGCCACGATGACGGATCCGTCGACCGCTGTCATGTCCTCGAGGGAGTGAGCCAGTCTTCTGAGTCTGTCGTTCAGCGATCTCCTACCTTCGTCGTCGGGCTCCCCTAGCCCTCAACGTGAGTTGCTCTTGCAGGACAGTATAGCGGATTCGTGGTACTGAGTCAATGAGAAGATGGTACCAGTATGGTGGGTGCTAGCTAGGGGTGTGGAAGTGCGGCCCGGACCTGTCGGCCGAAGACCCGCGAAGGGCGCTCAAGCTCTCGAGAACCACAGCCGGTCGCCCCCTCGCCAATCCCGCGGAAGCAGACAGATGACCACGTACGAAAGAGGTTTCCAGCGTTCTGAGAGATTCGATGTGGCTGGGACAGGCTGCCCTTCGGCTACCTGGCAACTCCGTGCAAGAGGTGTCGAACGGACACGACCTAGGCAGGCGATGGCCGTCTGCTATGTTGCCGAGACTCTACCCCTTGCGTTCTTCTCTCGTCATGCGCCAGATGCCGAAGTCGCCCACTGTATCTTCGGTCTCCACTGGCTGATACCATCTCTTTCTGGCACCGATCTTGGACCGCGCCTTCCAGCCCATGCTCTTGGGCTCTACGTCTATGTGGACTTGTAGCTCGCCTATCCTCTTGGCTATGTTGTCTCTGTCATCATCGGACAATGCATCCACCGTCGGCAGCAGACCCTTGATGCCCTTCAGGTTGGTGGTGAGGGTGTACCAGAACCCCCAATCCCTGGCCAACAAGGTCGCTATGTACCTGGCGTTGATGGCGTTCTTTCGATCTTCCTGTGCCACCTTGTGGGCGAGGAGGAGCGTGAGCGTGTCTTTGAAGTCCTTCTCGCTGAAGCCCACTATCTGTAGCTTCTCCAGAAGAAGGTCTGTGGGGCTCAAAGTGAGGGGGTCGAGTTCCAACCGTCCTCGGAAATCAAGCCGATGGTTCGCCACCATCAATTTGTCGAAGAAGACATCGATGAAGAACCACCCGTTCTCGTGGAAGTAGATCTGCCTCTCAGAGGCCGCCGAGGACAGCGTGGCCCGCCTCTTGGCGTAGCCAAGGCTTTCGAAGAACTCCTGCATCTGTTTGCGACACTTCCTGTAGGTCATGAAATCGAGATCAGTGAACTCCTGTTCACCTTCTCCCAGCCTAGCCAACCTCTGGCCCAGATCCTCGCACTCCAGAGTCTGAAGCCTGATTCCTACACCTCCCATGGCTCGCAGGGTGAGACCACATTTTCCCCCCTCCTCAACGATGCGGCGCGCTTCGTCCAAGAATACCGAGGAGGGCACCACACCTCCCCACTCTTTGGGCATGCGGATCTCCCTGGCTTCCTCCTCCATTCTCTGCAACCACACCATCTTCCGTCACCTCCTCAGGCCAGCTTGTTCAGCGACTCACACGAAATGAAGGAGACCGAGACCGATGATTGACACAATGGTGAACTCGGCGATCACACGCCTCGGCAGATGACCTGCCAGATGCTGCCTGGCCAGTCCAGTGATGACATAGAAGACAAGCAGGAGGAACAAGCCTCCAGCCGTGCCGCTCAGGCTAAGGTGGTTAAGGGCCCAGGCGACCTCTCCCAACAGAGCGCCTCCTGTTATGGCGTATAGCCAAATGCGTTGCGTCCGCTGTTCTGCATGGAGGGGTCGTAGGAGTTCCGCGCCCAAGGCGGCGCCCAGGAGCGCTATCGTTGTGGCTGACAGTAGACTGCGCGCACGCATACTGTAGATGAGAGTGCAGAAGATGAGAACACTCAGGTACACTGCCAAGTTGAGGCCCCAGCGCGCCGCGCCGTAGCGGCGATCGTGCCGGTCAATGGTGTGGTATTGAGCGATGAGAGTGAGGCAGAGACCCACACCGGTCAGACCTAGGCCTCCGAGCCAGAAGAACTTGTCGGGCGACAACGGCAGAAGAAATAGGGCGAGAAGGGTGAGCGTGCAGGGCAACCCCCAGAAGGTGTAACGATATCCCCAGTCAGCGCGGTCGGCGTGGGGATGCGTGCGCATTATCGAATCCGTGCCCGTCCCAGTCAGAATCACCAGGATGGCTCCAATGAACCACCTACTGGACAAATAGATGGTGGTGGGAACCCCCAGAGCGACGAAGGTTAGTACTTTGGTCGGCAACTCGATTACGTGGGAAAGAACGAGTCCGCAAAGGATCAGGCTTACCAGGATGCTCAGTCTATCATATCGACGCATCTGTGTTACACCTTGCACTCAGCGGCTGCGCTTCAGCACGCTGTCAGCTTGCGACCTTCTGCTCGCTTGGCTGATTCTACAGTTGGGCTTTGTTTTTGTCAAGTCCTGTGGTATAATTCTGTTTCATTGGAGCCTGTGGAGTGTTCTGTGGCCGCACTGTATGCGCTGTTGGGACTACTCGTCGGGGCGGTCCTGAACCTTGCCGCGGACCGTCTTCCCCAGCGGGATTCGATACTGAGTCTGGCTCAGTGCCCCTATTGTCAGGGAGAATGGGCCCTGGTGGACAACGTCTCGCTGCTCGCGCTCTTGCTGCGGCGAGGGCGATGCCCACACTGCGGCGCCCCTCATCCCTGGCGCAGACCGATATTGGAACTGGTGACAGTGCTCACCTTTGCCTTCTTCTGGCTCCGGTACGGTCCTTCGGTCCAACTAGTCCTGATAACCTTGTACACTTGCATCCTCTTCTTGGTCTTCGTCATCGACTTGGAGCACCGCCTTATCCTGCGCGTGGTGATGTTCCCCGCTATCGGAATAGCCATCCTTGGGAGTCTTGTGTATCCGGGACTAGGCGTGCGTCGTGCGCTTCTGGGAGGTGCTTTCTCCTTCCTTTTCTTCTTTGCAGTCGTCGTCTTCGGGAGGCTGGCTTTTGGGAGGACAGCCATGGGCGGCGGCGACGCCAACCTGGCCGCATTCATTGGGCTGATAACCGGATTCCCCGAGGTGATTCTGGCTCTCCTCATCACGGTTTTGCTTGGGGGGGCGGTCTCTGTGATTCTCGTCCTCGGCAGGGCGAAGAAGCTGAAGAGCTACATACCCTACGGCGTGTTCCTGGCCGCGGGAGGTCTAGCGGTTCTCGTTTTTGGGCAGGCGATACTGGCTTGGTACTTCTGCTCCTACTAGCGAGGTTGCCTGATCCACGTGTGATGGGAAGGGATTGGCGCGCGTAGCGGGGGGACGATCATCCTGGGGATGCGGAGAAGGAAGCACTGTCCAACACGTAGCGAAAAGAGGTAGGATCATGCGGACAACCAGCGATAAGGAGATGATTGCCCGAGGAGGGAGGGTAGGCCAGGTGGCCAACCTCATGGGCTTGGTCATGGTGCTCGGAGGCTTGCTTGCGTCCTTCACACCTTGGAAGGTGATTACCGTTGTGCTCATAGTCCTAGGTGTGGTGATGTACACCATCGGCAACCGTGGCTTGGAGCAGGCGACACGTGAACCTCGACTTATCCAACAGTTGGAGGAAGCCCTGAGGGGCTTCGACGACCGGTATCATCTCTACAACCACCTGTTGCCGGGGGACCATGTGCTCCTGACCCCCCACGGGGTTTTCGTGCTGGTGGTGAGGGGCATGGATGGAAAGATCCGCTGCCACAAGGACAAGTGGCTGCGCGCCGTGACGCTGCGGCGGGTATTGCGTTTCTTCACCGAGGAACCTCTGGGCAATCCCACAAGAGAAGCGCAGCGACAAGTGGAGAAGGTCCAGGAGTACATAGGGGAGCGCAGCCCTGAGGCGGAAGTGGAAGTGCAGGCGGTGATCGCCTTTCTCAATCCTGAAGCGCGCCTTGAGGTCACAGGCTCTTCTGTGCCGGTCTTGCCTTTGCGAAGACTGAGAAGCTACATACGCAAGGCATCCCGGCAGTGGGAGATTGCGCCCGAGACACTGGCTTCTTTGACAGAGCTTTTCGATCAGGCCCCAAGAGCCTGATCCCCGGAGGGCAGTCTTCCTTTAGGGAACGGGCTCCGGCTGTCAGCGCGTGCCTCATGTAATTCCAGCCACGACACACCTTGCATAGCTCACCCCGATGTGCTACAATAGAACATAAGTTCGTCGAACGGGTCTGCAGATGAACATTCAGACCGAATCCTACCAGGCCAAGTCCATGATCAACAAACTGCGTCACGTGGATGACTGGTTCTGGTGCAAGTACACCCTCAACCCTTACCGAGGGTGTGCGCATGGCTGCATCTACTGTGATGCGCGGGCTAACCAGTACGGCTTGTCCGAGACCTTCGATCAGAAGGTGTTCGTGAAGGAGAACGCTGTAGCCGTGCTGGAGAGGCAGCTCCGGCGGCTGAAACCAGATGTGGTAAGCATGGGCGGCGTCTGTGACAGCTATCAACCGATAGAGGGGGAGCGCAGGCTGACCAGAGAGGTGGTAGAGACCCTGTCTCGCCATGGTTTCCCCGTCGAGGTGCTCACCAAGTCCGACCTGGTATTGCGGGACCTTGAGTTGTACCAACAGGCCAACCGGGAGACCTGGGCCTGCGTCTTCTTCACTATCACCACCTTTGATGCGGAGATCGCAGCCCAGTTTGAGCCAGGAGCACCGTCCCCAGAACGGCGCTTGGCGGCGATGGCCGAGGTCGCGAGGGCTGGTCTGATGACGGGGGCAGCCATGATGCCGCTGCTGCCGGGCATTTGCGACGACGATGACCATATCGTGGATGTGGTGCGGAGGGTGAAGGATGCAGGGGGTCAGTTCATCTTGGGCGGAGGACTGACCCTCAAGAAAGGCGTGCAGAGCGATAGGTATGTGTCCTTTCTGGAATTGCACTACCCAGAGATCACGGCGTTATACGGTCGGCTCTACAGTGACGGGTTTGAGACGCGGGGGGACTATGGCCCTCGATTGCAGCGACGAGTCAGGGAGATCTGCGCTCGGTATGAGATCCCCGACCGCATGCCTCGTCCGATCTTGCCCGATGACCCGCTGGCCGCCAACAAGAGGATCGCTGAGAAGCTCTTCTTGAGGGCGTACGGTCTCACTCTGGATGAAGCGAACAGCTATCGCGTGTGGGCATATCGCAAGGCGGCATGGGCAATCGATGAGATGGGGGACGATATTGAGCCCATCTATCGCCAAAACGGCAGGAAGGGGTTGCAAAGCATCAAGGGAGTTGGCAAGAGCCTTGCCACGGAGATAGAAGGATGGCTGCAGCTAGGCCTCTAGTGGCGCACGAGGGGGGAAATCATGAGAACAGGCACTGCTAACCTTCCGCTGCACTACGGCAGAGCTCCCCGCTGGCTCTTCGATCGCATGAGGAGGCTCGCTGGCGAAATCGCCACGGTCATCGTGGAGGAGCATGGCACGGAGGAGATGCTGCGGCGTCTGTCTGATCCCTTCTGGTTCCAGTCCTTCGGCTGCGTGTTGGGTTTCGATTGGCACTCCAGCGGTCTCACCACCACCGCATGTGGCGCCCTCAAGGAAGGGCTCAGGCAACGTCAGAGCGAACTTGGGCTATTCGTGGCCGGGGGGAAGGGAGCTACCTCGCGTCGCACACCCAAGGAGATCCAAGAGGTCGGTCCTTCATTGAACAAGGATCCTGGAGAACTGGTCTACGCCAGCCGCATGGCGGCCAAGGTGGACAGTGCCGGCTTGCAGGACGGCTACCAGATCTACCATCACACTTTCGTCTTCAATAGGCAGGGGGTGTGGTGTGTCGTTCAGCAGGGGATGAACACATCAACGAGATACGCCCGGCGCTACCATTGGCTCAGTGAAGGCGTTGAAGACTTCATCTGTGAACCCCATGCAGCTATCTGTTGCGATCAGAAGAGCGGGGTCCTGAACATGGTGGCTCGAGAGAGCAAGGACGCCCGGGACACCAGCACTGCGTTAAGCCGGGAAAAGCCAGAGCGGCTGGTGACTGAACTCAAGAAACTGAAGCATTTGGAGTTGCCCTCGCATCACGAAGTACGTTTGAGTGACGTACATCCAGATAGGCTCCATGGAATCTTCCTCAAGACCTACGAACAGCAGCCAGACGACTTCGAGTCATTGTTGGGGATGCCAGGAGTGGGGCCCAAGACTATCCGGGCGCTGAGCCTCATGTCCGAGCTGGTGTACGGCTCGGCTCCCAGCTTCCATGACCCTGTGCGGTTCAGTTTTGCCCACGGTGGCAAGGATGGCCATCCCTATCCTGTTGATCGCGCCAACTACGACCGCTCCATCGCCACCTTGGAACACGCCTTGCGGCGAGCGAAACTGGGAGACAGGGAGAAACTCGCCGCCCTGCGACGACTTACAACTTGGGAGAACAGGACCAAGCCGAGGACATAGAACGGTTCCGCGGTCGACGTCAGGGGTGCCACAGATGCCAGAGCTTCCCGAATTGGAGATCCTCAAGAGCGAATTGAACGCCCACGTGGTGGGCAGGCGCGTGCAGGAGGTCATCATTTCCGAGGGCAAGGAGGATGGCTGCTCTGTCTCGGGGCTGAAGGCCGCCGTGGAGGGAGCCGCCATTTTCCAGGTGGAGCGGCGGGGGAAGATGCTGATCCTACATCTGGATAGTGGATTCTCGCTACTGATCCATCTGATGATGGTGGGTCAACTCCTGCTCTCTAGCCTATGTGACAGCGAACGAAAAGACGTCCGTCTCATCTTGCGCTTCGTGGGGGATGAGCTCACCCTGGGCCAGGTTGCGTTGAGATTCGTTCGCTTGGTGCCCACCTCCGAACTTGACGAACTACCCGAACTGAAGAAGCTGGGTCGCGAGCCCTTGAGCGACGATTTCACCCCCGAGATTATGGAGAGGGTACTGACCAAGAGACGAGGGAGAGTCAAGTCCTTCTTGCTCAATCAGAGCCACATAGCCGGGATAGGTAACACCTACGCCGATGAGATCCTCTTTCGGGCGGGCATCGCTCCCACCAGAGGGATCTCCTCGCTGAAGAGCCAGGAGATCGAGCGGTTGCACACCAGCATCGTCGAGACTCTTGAGCAAGGGCTGGAGTTAGGGGGCTCTTCGGAGATGGCCTTCGTACATCTGGATGGCAAGAAGGGAGCCTTCCAGGAGCATTTCCAGGTTAGGCAGCGGAAGGGAAAGCCCTGTTTCGTCTGCGGCGCACCCATCGAGAAGACCGCACTCGGCGGCAGGGGGACCTACTTCTGCCCCCAGTGCCAACGGTGAGGCACGTTTGGACGGAATGAGGAGCGCACTCGGTGATCAGAGTTGAACGCTGGGGTCTCAGTAGGGCACAGGCGCAGACCTGTGAGCACTTCTGTCTAGTGGAAGCCCAACGTGGTTTTCACAAGACTCCCCGGTCGGAGACCTATCAACGGTGGTGCGACGAGGCCCCTGCCGATTTCGAGTTCACCCTCAAAGCCTGGCAGCTCATCACTCACAAGCCCACCTCCCTCACCTATCGCAAGGCCAAGCTGCAAGTGGACAGACCTGAGAGGTGCCGCTCAAGGGCCAGGCCCTGCGTTGACGTGCTGACTAGGTGGCGAAGTGATGTGGCTGCTGGCGGTCAGTAGAGGCTGCTGAAATGCGCGCACCCGTGCCTGCAGGAAGTTGGGTCAGCGACCTTGTCCATTTTCAGGGCGCAAACGGCGAAGACGTGGACTTTGGGGAAGAATCCCCACCGTGAAGTCACCTCGCCTTCCAAAGCAAGGTTGGCACAGGGGTTGTGTTCCAGAATCTCCGGCACGGGGCAGTTGCCACAGAATCGATCCTCCCAGGGCTCCGATGCTGGATTGCGCTGGATGAGGCGGCATTCCTTCTTGGGGCTCCTGCGATGACTGTCCTCGTGATAGAATCTGCACTTCGTGGATAGGTTGTGACTCGAGCTTCCCCTCAGCCAAATCCGCATCGTACCATCTCACTACGGAACAGCGCGACATGCTCCTTGACCATCTCTCGGATCGGCAGACCGTAGGGGCATTTCTCCTCGCACTCCCCGCACTCGGTGCAGGCGCCGGCCTCATCTACCAGCGGGGCGAAGTCGCCGAACACGTGAGTGGCTGGCATGCGTTTGATGACGCTATCCAGGATCATCAGGGCCTGGATGGATACCCCCTCGGGGCAGGGCTGGCAGTAGCCGCAGCGACGGCAGAAACGGTTCCCGAGCTCGGCTCGCAAGCGTTGTATCTCGTCTCGCTCACCAGGCGTCAGCTCTGCCGGGCTCTCCATAATGGCGACGATTTCCTCCATTTCCTCCAGCCGTTCTATGCCGGCGATGGGTAGAAGCTGGGGAAACTGCCGCACGTACTTGAAGGCGAGAGTGGCGTTGTTCAAAGCCCCTCCGGCCAGCGGCTTCATGGCGATGAAGCCGACATCTCTTTCGAGAGCCAGAGGGATGAGTTCCTCGGCTGCCTCATTGGCGATGAAATTGAAGGGGAACATGATGGTCGCGAAGCGACCTGACTCGACTGCCTTCAGTGCTGTCTCCATGGAGTGGGAGGTCAGCCCGATGTGTCGTACGTGCCCGGAAGCCTGCGCCTCCCGCACTACATCCAACGGGCCTCCGGCAGCCACGATGCTCTCGTAGTCCTCCGGGCTGCTGACACAGTGGAACTGGTAGAGGTCTATCGTCTTCACACCTAGCCGCTCGAGGCTTAGGGTGAGGTGTTCCAAAACGCCTTCCCCGTCCCTGGCCGCGGTCTTCGTCGCCAGGATCACGCTCTCTCTACGACCGGCTATGGCCCGACCGATACGTTCCTCGCTAGTGGTGTACCCGTTGGCGGTGTCCACAAAGGTGACGCCCAAGTCAAGGCAGTGGCGAACCACATCTACGGCCTCTGCTTCCGAGAGCCTCTGAATCGGGATGCCCCCAAAACCGACCGCGGAGACTGACAAGCGCGTCCGGCCTAGCCTAATCTCTTTCATCTGTACTCCATACGAATCGCGGCGCGGTTCTGGAGACTCCGACGGTCTTCATTGCTGCTTGAAGACCAGTCTGGTCTCGCCGAGGCATATCACACTCCCATGCTTGAGGGGAACTCCCTCACCGGGATCCACACGCTTGCCATCTACCTCCGTGCCGAATGTGCTTCCCACATCGTACAAAGAAAACCTGTCTCCCTGTTTGACGATACTAGCATGCCTACGCGAGATAGCCGAGTCGGTGAGCTTGATGTCGCAGGAGCTGCTCCTGCCGATGACGGTCGTTGCTTCACCCACCGCGTGATATGCCCCTATGGCTGATCCTTCCGCGGCTACCAGCCAGGCCGCCGCCATCTTCCGGGCTAGGGATGGCCACTCTTGCTGAGTGGCCGCTTCGTCGGCGGATACAACTGTACCCGAACTGACGTCACGTAGCTGAGCGCCCGGCGTTCCAGTCCTGGAACTCGACCGGTGGAAGAAGAGCCAGGTTATGACCGCGATCAGGGTGAGGATAACGATTACAAGGACAGCTTCACCAACGAGTAAGATGACAGTGTTGCTCATCCCCACCTCCTCTCGGATGTAGATTATACCCTAGCTGTGGTGACGACACAAAACGCGCCAAAGACTGTTGCACGCCAATCCAGTTTGTAGTGAAGTCGTTGCGGCGGAGCACGACCGACGGCATGCGCTACTGGGCGGCGCGATCCCGGGAAGGCGCCAGACCATCCGGGTGATGGTGGCAAGCACAGCAGAGGCCCCAAGTTCTAACCTTGATAGGACTTTTGGGGGCTTGATTTCGAGGCGGATTTCTGGTATAATGGAGTGGAATCAAGGTTCATACCATTGTCAGGCCTAGCTGGCTGGAGAGCTATCGTTCTGTGACTTTTCTTCCAGAAGTCATTCTTTGAAGGAGATTGTCGTCTTTGCCGCCCATACGCGAGTGGCGGCATTTTGTTTGCTGTGGGACAACTCGGTAGGAAGTATTGGTGAATAGTACAAAGGACGCAGACAAGACGCCCCGGGATAGACTGCTGGAGAAGGGCGAGGAGCAAGGCTATGTGACCCTTGAGGACATAGTGCAGGAGTATCCCCAAGCGGAGCTTCACGTCGAGGAGATCAATGAGGCCTATGCCCTGTTGCAGGAGGAGGGGATCTCCGTTCTCGATGAGGAGGGTGACATCATCGAGGTGGTGGGGGGCATGAAGGACGAGACGGATGAGGCGCCAAGCCCAGCTGTGGAGTTCGATGAGGTGGACGCTGAGAGTGCCATATCGCTCTATTTCCGTGAGGCCGCCCGGCACTCCATCTTGACGGCGCAAGAGGAGATCGCTCTCGTCAAGAGGATGAACTCTGGCGGGAGAGCAAAGGAGAGGCTGGCTGGCGACCAGTACCGCTCTCAGAGGTCTAGAAGAGCGCTCCTGATGAAGGCCATAGATGGGGAGAAGGGGCGTCAATACCTGATCCGTTCGAACCTTCGGCTGGTGATCAGTATCGCCAAGAACTATCGCGGGCAGGGGCTTTCGTTTCTAGACCTGATCCAAGAGGGGAACGTGGGCCTGATGCGTGCTGTGGACAAGTTCGACTATCGTCAGGGCAACAGATTCAGCACCTACGCCACCTGGTGGGTCCGTCAAGCGATAACGCGCGCGCTTTCGTACCAGAGTCGTACCATCCGTTTGCCCGTGCACATGGGAGAGAGGCTGCGTAGGGTCAAGCAGGTGGCCGGGCAACTGGAGAAGGAGTTGGGTCGGAAGGCGGGCAAAGAGGAGATAGCCAAAGCGCTCAACCTGAGCCCTGAGCAGATGGAGCGCGTGTTCAGAGCTCCCACACACACTCTCTCTCTGGAGAAGCCAGTGGGCGAGGAGGGCGAGAGCCAGTTGAGCGAGTTCATTCAGGATGAGGACATCCCGCCGCCAGTGGATGTGGTCTTGGACGGACAGCTCAGAGAACAGTTGTACGATGCCTTGCAGAAGCTTCCTGACAGAGAGCGGCGCATCATAGACTTGCGCTTTGGGCTTACTGATGGCGACCCCCGCACTCTTCAGGAGATAGCAGAGGAATTCAATCTCAGCCGGGAACGCATTCGCCAGATCGAGGGTGAGGTTCTGCGAAAGCTTCGTCACCCGCACTTTAGCAGGAAGCTGAGAACCTATCTTAGGTGAGCCTCACTCTGGGGTTCGGCTGCGGAGTGGTGTTCGGTCCCGTGGAGGGCAGCGTATCGCAGATAGAATGACTGGCCTTGTCGGGTGGTTCGCCCGCTGGTTGCGGGTGTCATGAGGTTGAATGTGTGCGCTCCTCCCTATCGCGGGGAGAGCTGACTCGAGCTAAGGACTCGGCCGAGGAAGTGTAGGCCCCGGGCAGATGCCCCGGGGCTTTTCGTATTGGGGATCATGTCTGGATGAGGTTCGGGTTGGCGTCGCGAAAACACCAGGGAATCCTTGGGAAAGCAATCGCGATCAACGGCGGGAATTCCGTCGCGGACGTCACAATGGTGCGGGAGGGGGGGAATGGCGCCTCGCGGGAGTGTGGGCTGCGTTTTCTACTTCCTATGGGGAAACGACTGCTGTGCGCCTCTTCCTGTGCCACACGTACGCTCCAACCCCTATGGCCGCAGAGATGGCCATCAGCAATAGAATCCAGCTCTCAAACGCAGCAAACCAGAACATCTCTGGGAAGAGCTGGATAAGGGTGTCGGAGCGCGGAAACAACCATGTCTCGCCGACAAAGAAGAGATGATGGAACTCGACGAAGAACCATCGAAACTGGAGAGTCACTGCCACAAGGGCAGCGATGCTGAGGACTGGTGCTACGAGCGAAGCCACGATCAGATACGAAGGAGTTCTGTCTCTGGTCTCTCTCTGGCTGATGAGGATTCCGAGCGAGGTGACCACAAGCAAGCCCAAGACCACATCCAGTGCCACCGCTCTACGCAACAAGACCTTGACATCCACCATGTGGTCCAGTTCTCGATCGTTGAAGAATGGCGAGCCTTGAAGGTCCGTGAGATTCGCCAGGTAGTCTATTCCTTCCCCTGACACCAGGTAGTGGGCAGCGGCCTCGGCGAGCCTCTGTCTCTCCTGTGGCGCGAACCTGGTCGATGGAGGGATGTCTGGCCTGGCATACTGAAGACGCAGAAAGGGCGAGGAGATGAGTGGAAAAAGGGCGGTCAGCGCCAGGAACCAGGGCATCGTGACTATCAGGATGATGGCGCAGGCCCTCAACAGCAGCGTTTTCGCCTTCACAGCTCATTCCCCCTCTAGCATGTATCTAAGGATGATGAGGTGCGTGAGGTGCTCCACCGGGGCCCGATCGTCGGTTAGCACGAGGCCTTGATCTTGGAAGAGCCTCACCCGCCCTGCGGACGATTCTGCCACCTCGCTCAGCGAGACATCTGAGATGGCTTCAAGATTGTCGTACACTTCTTTCAGGCTCATCGGGTGTGCGGTGCCGATGACCAGACTGTTGCTGTCGCCGGGCACATCGAGTATCCAGACCGATTCAAATACCTGGTCCATGGTCGCAGCCAGTACATCCACCAGGCGAAAGTCGCTTGCTGTGCGGCCAACGTTAATGACCACGACTCCGCCTGGCTTCAGGTGCTCAAGAGCCAGGGCGAAGAACTCCTCCGTTGTCAAGTGGAACGGGATGTACGGCTGGTGGTACGCATCCACGATGATGACGTCATAGCTGCCGTCGCTTTGGCTCAGGAAGTAGCGTCCATCTTGGACGATGACATTCAGGTTCGGCTCACTCATGGCGAAGAAACGGCGCCCCACATCCACGATCTCTGGATCTATCTCTACTCCATCTATGAGTATGGGTCCGTAGATGGCAGTATACTCCTTGGCCGCGGTACCCGCGGCCAGCCCGATGACGCAGACACTGTCTATCTCTTGGGGACTGTCGAGATCGGTGAAGGATGGGGCCAGCAGGAAGTAGTCCCACACGCCGCCGCTCAGGACGCTATCTGGTCTATATGCGGAGTGGATGGCTTGTCCCTCGTTCAACATCAAGAGTCGTCGCGCATTGCGGTCCACCACCTGGATGTAGTTGTATGCGGATTCAGTTTCGTAGATCATGCCTTCTGCGGCCTTTACCACACCGCCCGGAAACAGGAAGTGGAGGAGGAGAATCAACAACAGCAGCAGGACGTACCAAGCGCCCCGAGGCCCCGCCGTGGAGAGGAGGCCAACCAGGGAGAGGGTGAGCAAGGCGAGCGAGCAGATCAGAAGAGTGGTGCTCGTGCCCAAGAACGGAATCAGAAGCAGGCTGGGCAGGAAAACACCCAGTATGGCACCCAGCGTGGAGAGGGCGTAGATGGTGCCTGCTGTGTGACCTGCGGAGGCCACGGACTGCGATTGAAGGCGAATGGCGAAGGGTGAAACGCAGCCCAGCAGGATGATCGGCAGAGTGAAGAGGAGTATGACTCCGATGAACGATCCCCCAATGATCCCCACCGAGTAGGTGTCGAACCCAGCCATTGAGTAGCGAAGGATCGGTTTCGAGAGAAGAGGGACCAGCCCGATGGCGAAACCGGCCCAGGCGGTGAGTTGGTAGAGCAGGACCCGTCGGGGATATCTATCCGCCAGGCGTCCTCCCACATAGTAACCCACGGAGAGGTAGATCATGATTAAGCCGATCAGGTTAGCCCAGACAAGTAGTGAGTCGCCAAAGTAGGGGGACAGAAGGCGAGACGCCGACATCTCCACGCCCAGGACGATCATGCCACTGGTGAACACGATGGATAGAAGCAGGTAGTCCTTGCCGGGTGGCCTTTCTCCAGGGGGCATACTGTATCTATTATACGACATCACATTCGTGGGAGCAACGCTTGGTGAAGCAGGTATATCACGGAAGATGTGCTGGATACTCGAAGCGTGTGGGGACCGTGGCGGCTACGGAGTGTGGTTGGCCTGGCGGGACAGAGGCCACACCTCCTTGGCTGGCAACCGCCCAGACAGGGTGTTGAGAAGAAGGCCAACACTGTCGCGGTACCGCGCGGTTTGCAGCACACGTGAGCCTTGCAGAGAGCTCCTTTCGGATTGGGGCTGATGTCTCGTTGGGGCGAATTGCGGCGCGGCTTTGGCACCTGGACGGCAGGCACATCCATTGTTGACAGGCGCTGTCAACTGTGCTAAAGTCTGGGTGTCGGCTGGCTTGAAGTCGCCGCCATGCTCTGAGTTAGTGACTGCGACTTGTGCGCTTGGCCCGTGCTCGGAAGCGAGAGCGTGGGGGACAGGCGAGATGCTTGCGGAGAAACCCTTCAAGAACGTGGCCGGAGAAGATCACACGCGCTGGAGGAGTTCCTGAGCTGCTTTGTCGAGGTGATTGTTCTGTCCACCGATGCCACCGAGGGCTCCATCATGTTCCTACATGAGGGTCGTGAACTCCTGACCATCACCTCTGCCAGAGGCCTGGGGAGGGAGATCGTCCAGGGCGCCAGGAGGCATCTGGGAGAGGGAATATCTGGTTGGGTAGCGAAGCACAAGGAGCCTCTGTTGCTGGTGGGGCCTATCGAAGACTCGCGTTTCTCAGGCGTGGGGCGGGACATCAAAGACGCTATGTGCGTGCCTCTGTTGACTGAGGACGAGGTCGTCGGCGTGTTTTCTGTCAGCAATAAGCGAGGCAGAGGTAGCTTCGATCAAGCTGATCTGGACAGATTGGTGGCCCTGGCTAGGCCGGCCGCGAAGATGATGGGCTTGACTCTGGCCATGCGGGAGGCCGATGCCGAGAGTCGCGCCTGGGAACGCAAGCAGTTGGCGCAGGAGATCCACGACGGCCCGATGCAGCAGATGTCTTCGGTGATTCTCCTCATAGAGCTCTACAAGAGGGTCCGGAAGGACGACGAGGAGCGAGCTGATGAGGAGCTGGCCATAGCGAAGCAGCAAGCCCTGGACTGTTTACAGGACCTGCGGCATTTCGCCTATGATCTTCGTTTGGCCGACCTGGAGAAGCTAAGCCTCCTGGATGAGCTAAGGCGGTACACGAACGAGTTCCAGAAAAGGACGGGCATCAGCGTCAATCTCGTTGCCGGTCGAATGAAGAAGGAGATGCCCATAGGGGTGAAGAAGAATCTCTACCGCATTGTGCAAGAGGCCTTGACCAACGTGCGTAGGCACGCCGCTGCCAGTGAGGTGGAGATACGGCTGGAGTGGGGAGCGGAGCAGTTAGAGTTGAGCGTCGCGGACGATGGTCAGGGTTTCATGGTCGAGGAGGCGCTAGATCGGGCTCCGTCCGAGAAGCGGTTTGGCCTTCTGGGCATGCAAGAACGCGCCTATCTCATGGGCGGCACTCTGGAGATCGACAGCGCCCCAGGCGAGGGTACGGCTCTCAGGATCATCCTGCCGCTCTGAGATTGACTTTGCTCGGGCTTTGGGTTATCATTAGGTAATTCCTACGCGGGTGTAACTCAGTTGGCAGAGTGTCTGCTTCCCAAGCAGAATGTCGTGGGTTCGAATCCCATCACCCGCTCCATCCAAGCCGCTCCATCAGGGGCGGCTGCGCTTTTATGCTCGTGCTGTGTGTCGGCGCTGATTTCGACGCTCCTGTTGCATGGTTGGCTTCTGACCACCGGGGGGCAGGTGGCCCGCTGGGAGACTCCGATCCGAAGTACTGCACACGGATCGCCTGCTGGCTGAGTGCGTTTCACATCTCGATTCTTGCGTTCCCCTGAACTTGACAAGTGTTCTGAAATGTGGTAACATGGGCCAACTGAGATGATAGTCGTCTGACGAATTTCCTCGCAGCGGGGGCGATGGCGACCGTAGAAAGAGGAGAGCTTCTCTCCAAGCAAGTCGAAGAGGCTTTGAAGGAAGGGATCCGGGAAGGGTCCTTTGCCCCTGGCAGACAACTTCCCCCTGAGAACCAGCTAGCCACCATGTACGGTGTAAGTCGCGCCACGGTGCGGGCTGCACTGGCTCACCTGCAGCGAGATGGGGCTGTGGTCCGCAGACAGGGCTCAGGTACCTACGTAACCCGCGCCGCCATGTACCTGGACTCGCGCCTGGAGGAGATGTGGAACTGTGAGGATATGATCCGAGCCCGAGGCCACGAACCCAGCATCGGCTGGTTGGACTACGAAGTGGCGCTCCCCGACGACCGAACGAGAGCCCAACTCCTTCTGGGGCCAAGGGACCGCGTCCTGATTGTCCGGAAGGTCTTCCTGGCAGATGGTCAACCGGTCATCCATTGTGTTGACTGCATACCTCGGGGATTGATCCAGAAGCCCTTCACGCCAGAGGATCTTGCCGGTCAGGTCTTCGATTTCCTTGAGGAGTTCGGGGGTGAGAGGGCCACCTACTACGTCGCTGAGCTTGTTCCTACCGTGGCCGACGGGAATATCGTGGAGCGTTTAGAGTGTCCCCGGGGCACACCTCTCCTGCTCTTCGATGAGGTAGCATACAACTTCAACGACAAAGCCATTTGCTGTTCTTTGGTGCATCACCGCCGGGAGGGTGTGCGCCTGAGGCTGGTTCAGAGCCGATGATAGATCACGTGAGTGCTGTGGCACTGAAGTCCGTAGCTAAGTGGTGAGTTGAAAGATGGAAGGAAAGACCCAATCTGCTACACTCGCACCGGGAACCGCAAGAGCTTTCCCACTCGACTGGCATCGGCTAGCCAGCTCAGTCTCCAGGCAGCAGGTACTTGCCTAGGTCAGAAGGATGATCGTAGACCACCCTGTCGAAGCAAGCCTTGCCCGCGAGTTGGGTCGCGTCGATGACTGACTTGGTGACCAGACCCTCCACAGATGAAGGGTCGAGGGGATGCCCCAGGAGGTGGGGAAGAAAGGTCACGTCGTCTTTGAGATCCGCACGCGTGACGACGGCCCAGATGAGTTCTTCGGCGTCGTAGACGTCGATGTCGCTGTTGATCACGATCACGCTCTTGATGGTGCTGTACGCTGAGAGGGCGGCCAGGGCAACGTTCTTGGCCTCGCCTTCGTAGTTCGGGTCAAACACTACGACCGCCAGGAATCCACTTCCATACGGAGGTATGTAAACGTCCTTCACCTCCGGTGATACCTGCAAAGCGGCGTTCAGGAGAAGTGGTTCGCGTGGCAGGGTAGCTCCAAACACCTTGTGTTCCTTGCCCGCCGGCAGGATCGTCTGGTAGATGGGCTCCTCGCGTTGGCTGATGCTAGTGATCTCGAGGAGGTACTCCTCCGATTTTGCGCCGTACAGACCGGTGAATTCGCCCATGGGGCCTTCCTCGACTCGCGCGCTGGGGTCAACCCGCCCCTCCAGCATGTACTCGCCATAGGCGGGCACAGCAAGGTCATCGATTTGACAGGGTATCGTCTCTATGGGTTCTCCCAGAAGACTGCCGGCTATCTCCATTTCATCACCAGGGTAACGCATGGCTGCCGCCAGCATGATGGCGGGATGCACTCCGATCACAACCACCACCGCCATGGTCCTTCCTTCCTTCTCCGCAGTGCGGCGATAGTCGTCGAGATGGCGACCGGGATTGATCATGATACTCATGTGGCTAGCGTCCAGTCGCAACATGCGATGGTAGGAGTAGTTCATGCGGCCCGAATCCGGATCCCGGGCGGCTACAATCCCGGCGGTGACGTAAGGCCCGGCGTCTCCTGGCGCATGGGTGGGAATGGGCACCTGCAAGAGATCTACATCCCTTCCGGAGACGGTGGCCCTGTCCAGGAAATCGTTCTCCCGGTGAGAGGGTCTCACAGGTTCCTCCAGAGCCACCAGCAGTTTGCTCTTGAGAAGCGGCAGCTCGACGTCCAGCGAGAACGCTACTCTCTCGTAAGTGGAAGCCACACCGGTTAGCACGGAGGTACCGGGGAATCCTTCGACGTTGCGGAAGAGAGTGCCCGCACCATGGTGTTCCTCGATGGCGTGGGCCACGTTGGCCAGTTCGTGGTTCACGGCAACAAGCTCCGAGATCTCCACCAAGTCACCGCGCTCGAGTAGCTTCTCAACCAATCCCCTTAGATCCTGTCGTGCCATCTCTCCCTTCTCCTTATTCCCTTGTCGGCAAGTCCAGAGCCGTCAGCGTCTCTTCCTTAGGATGCTCCATCCTCGGTCCAGTTTCTCAACTGGTAGTATCGTCTCTTGGTGTCGAGATACCTATCCGGATCTTCCATCCCGGCCACAATTCGGTCCGGGAGGACGTCCTCTTGGGAAGAGACCCCAAGCCGAACGTTCATCATTCTCTCCAAATGAGAACTGTCAATCACCTCGCTTCACAGCGTCCGGCTCGTGGACGCGCCCCCTTCCGTGAAAGGCCCCTCATTGGCTCACAGCGGCCAGTGCCTCTCTCAGAACCGAAAGACCCCTGTCAACTTCCTCAGGCGAGATGACGAGTGGTGGAGCGAGGCGCACGGTAGCCTCAGCGTACATACTCCAACCCATGAGCACTCCTCTTTCCTGGGCATCGTGTACGAACTGTTCCGTGGTCGCCGCGTCCTCCAATTCGAGGCCGATCAACAACCCTTTGCCTCGCACATCCTTCACAACGGGGAAGCGTTTCTGGAGGTCTCGGAGCCCATCCATCAACTGTTCGCCACGCTCTACGGCTTTGTCCGGGAGGTTCTCGCGGATCATGTAGCTGATGGCCGCTCTCGACGCAGCGCAGATAACCGCGTTCCCTCCAAAGGTGGTGATGTGCGACAAGGGAGGCTTGTAGAACGTGGACATGATCTCCTGACTGCTCATGAAAGCGCCCATGGGCAGGCCACCACCTATGGCCTTGCCCAGCGCCAGCACGTCGGGCCACACCCCCCAGTGCTCGCCGCAGAACCACTTCCCGGTGCGTCCAAAACCTGTTTGCACCTCGTCGAAGATCAACAGAGCCCCTCTCTCGGTGCAGAGCTGTCGAAGGCGAGGCAGGTAGTCGTCGTCCGGCACCCGGACGCCGCCCTCGGACTGGATAGGTTCGATGATCACGCCAGCCGTCTCATCATCAATCGCCCTTTCCGCAGCCTCTACATCGCTGAAGGGGATGAACTCCACCATAGGTAGCAGGGGTTCATATGGTTCCCGGTACACTTCTCGCCACGTTACCGAAAGCGATCCAAACGTCCGCCCATGGAATCCCCTCTCCATGGTGATGAGTTTCTTACGGCCCGTGTATTTCCGGGCTAGCTTCAAGGCTCCTTCAATGGCCTCGGTCCCGCTGTTGCAGAAGAAGGTGTGCTGGAGATTGGGACCGGTGATCTCCGACAGAAGCTTGGCCACCTCCACCTGGACGGGGACAACGTATACGCCGAACACCATACTATGCATCATCTTGTCAACTTGAGCTTTGATGGCCGCGGCAACCTCGGGATTGGTGGCCCCCACGCTATTGACGGAGATGCCCGCGATGAGGTCCAAGTACTCTCTGCCGTCCGCCATCTTGGTGATGCAGCCGTGGGCTTCCTCCACGACCATCTGTTTTGGCGGAGGGGATGTTGGACAAACGTATTCAGCATCTTCCTCTATGTACTGACTTATAGTGGTAGCGTCCATGATCTATCACTCCTTCTGATTTCTAGCGCATCTGATCATCGGATTAGAGTTCCATCAAGCTTCTCGCCGACCTACACAAAGCACCAAGCCGTGGCGCAGCGAAGTCAGTGCTCTCAACGTCACTCTTTTGCGCCCGGATGTAGGCCTAGCTCTCTCAGCTTTGCTTCGGTGGGTATGCCGTCCTCAGACCAGCCTCTCAGCGAGTAGTATTCATGGAGCATCTTGCCCAGATGGGGCAGGTTGCCCTCGGCGCTGCCCGATGGTCTAGCATGAGCGAACATGCGAGGAGGTAGCATGTCATCTTTGCGACTAATACCCCATCGTACGTTGATGAGACGTTTGAGGTTGAACAGTCTCTCACCAACCGAGAGGACGTCCTCCACGGCCCAGTGCCATCCCAGGGCCAGGTTCGCCCAGTCGGCAAGGAGTTGAGGCCCTACGCCTCCCTTGGCGATAAACTTGCATAAGCCAAGGCCGTTGAAGACGCCCATGAAGTTCTGGAAGTCGTAGACCATCTGGGCCTTGCCCTCACTGACCAACCTATCGGGAGGATCGACGTAGCCCATGTCCGGCCACTGCTTGCCGTACTCATGCCAGTAGGTCATGGTCTCCAGGTGATCGCCACCTCGATTTGCTGTGGCGTAGCCCAGGGCCATGCTGGTGAACGCCCTGGGGTCGTGATAAGGGAGCTCAAGCCCTTTCACCTGGACAGCGAACTCAATGGAGTTTCGGCCCAGGCGCTCTGCGGCGGCTCTCGTGCCATCGGCCAGGAGGTCTCCCAGGCCTTCCCGTCTGGCTATCAAGTCGATGAGACCCATCATGCCCTCTATGTTACCCCAACTGAGGTCCAGACTCCCAGTGTCCTCTGAGGTCAGCAGGCCTTTCTCCCAGGCCTCCATCGCGAAGGCGACCGTGCCCGAGGTGGAGATGGTATCCAGGCCATATCGGTTGCAGAGATCGTTCATTGCGGCGATGCTCTCCAGGTCATCGTTGAGACAAAGAGGGCCAAAGCCGATGATGGTCTCGTACTCTGGGCCGGCTCCTTTCAGACCAGCGTATGGTCCATCTTTGATCTCGATCTCGCGACCGCAGCCGATGGGGCAGGCATGACAGCGGTAGTTGCCGGTGAGTATGGTCTCGGTCATCCTTTCGCCGGTGATCTTCGGCGCGCCCTCCGCCCAGCTTCCCAAGCGCCAGTTCTGGATGGCCAAGGAGCCGACCTTCTCGGTGGTGACGATGCCGCCGGAGGTGCCGAACTGCGTCATGCCCAACGAGCTCTCCTTGATGACCCGGTTGGCGCTCCGGACGCTATCCAAGAGCCCCTTTCGGTCGTAGTATTCGCGAGAACTATTTCCCCGAACCACGATCGCTTTCAGGTGCTTGGAGCCCATAAGGGCGCCCATACCTCCCCGCCCGGCGGCCCGTGCATCCTTCCCACCAACCATCACGGATGCGACGCGCGCGAGTCTCTCTCCAGCCACACCAATGGAGGCGACTTGGGCCTTGGGATCCGTTTCCTCGCGTATGCCGGCCGCGGTCGCATACGTATCCAGGCCCCACAGGTGCCTAGCCGCTCTGATCTCAACGGAATTGTCACTGACCCAGAGATACACAGGCTCCGGGGCGCTTCCAGTGACCACGATGCCGTCGTAGTCGGCGGCGCGCAACTGAGCGGCCCAGTATCCCCCGACCGTCGACTCATTCCAGATGCCGGTCAGAGGTGAGCGGCCGCACAGGCAGACGCGGCAGGACGTGGGCACGATTGTGCCCGAGAGCAGGCCGGCCATCAGTATGAGGCTGCTGTCAGGATCCAGAGCCTCTCGCACAGCATCCATCTCATCGTAGTAGATCTTCGCCGCGAGGCCGCCTCCCAACAAGAACTCCTGCACCTTGGCGCCGTCGATCTCTTCAACATGCCATCGACCAGTGCTCAGGTCTACGCGCAACAACTTACCAGCGTATGAATAGGGCATGGTGACTCCCCAACACGTCTCTACTTCACAGCCTTGTCAGCTAGGTTCAGTACCTCATCTATGGCTCCTAAGCCCTCTTTCAACTCCTTTTCGGTGACGATCAAGGGCGGTGCCATGAACAGCCAGTTACGAGTGAGGAAGGTATATACTCCCCTGGCCATCAGCTCCTTATACATTCGCTCCATGAGGGCCGTCTCGCCTGCCATCCAGTCCACGATGGGCTCCCTGGTGCCGCGGTCTTTGACCAGCTCGATGACGCCGAAAAGGCCGATAGAGCGGAACTCACCGATGGAGGGGTGCCTGTCCTGCATTTTCCTCAGCTCAGCCTGCATGACCTGGCCCATCTTCTTGCTATTCTCGATGAGGCCTTCTTCCTGGTAGACTCTCACTGCTGCCAGTCCGGCTGCACACGACATGGGGTGTCCGTTGTAGGTCAACCCCATCCACAGCATTCGATCCGAGAAGTACTCGGCGATGTCGGCAGAGACAGCCACCGCGCCCAGCGGTAGGGCTGATCCGGTCAGACCCTTGGCCATGGTGATGATGTCCGGCTTCACGTCCCAGTTGTCCACGGCGAACCACTCGCCGGTCCTGCCGAAGCCGCTCATCACTTCGTCGGAAACCAAGAGGATGTTGTACTTGTCGCAGAGATCCCGCACGGCAGGCCAGTAGTCATCCCTGGGGACGAAGATGCCGTTGCTGCCCGTGACGCCCTCCATGAAGATGGCGGCGATCTTCTCTGGATCCTCGTAGTGGATGACCTCCTCGATGTGGCTCACGCACTCCAGATCGCAGGTTTCCCTCTCTCTCTTGAAGGAGCAGCGATAGCAGTAGGGGTCGAACACGTGCACCACACCGGGAATTCCCGGTTCGATCTTGGTCCGCCGAATGTCGCCCGAGACCGTCATCGCCCCGTACGTGGCTCCGTGATACCCGCGATAGCGGGCGATGATCTTGAACTTGCCAGTGTAGTCACGGACGAACTTGATGGCGTTCTCATTGCTTTCCGCACCAGAGAGCGTAAAGAGCACTTTGGTCAGATTGTCGGGTGTAACCTGAGCCAGCAACTCGCCCAACTCCCCCCGTACCTGGGTAGTGAACTTCGGTGCCGCGAAATAGAGCTTGTCTGCTTGGTCTTTGATGGCGGACACGATCTTGGGATGCTGATGGCCGGCGTTAGTGCACATCAGTTGCGAGATGAAGTCGAGGTACCGGTTTCCATCCACGTCCCAGAAATAGCAGCCCTCGCCGCCCGCCAAGGCCAGGGTCTTCACCCCGGACTGCACAGTCCAGGAGAAGAAGTTGTATTTCAAGCTTTGATCCATCATCTCCTGTGCCGACTTCTCCTCACTCACGACTTACCTCCCTGCCAATCGCTGAGCACTCTCCGGTGCTTGTTCAGCTCCAAGATGACTGCTTGAGTTCCGCACGCATCCAGAATGAGCAGTCTTCTCCTGTATGCTCCTGATTCTCCGGGGGTTACTACTCCTTAACGTATGGCTTGCCGATCGCCGCTGGGGGTGTGCTCTTGCCAACCAGCCCGACGAAGGCGAGCAACGTGATCAGGTAAGGGAACATGGAAAGAAGCTGAGGTGGAACACTGTAGTTCAATGCTGGAATGCGAACAGTGGCTGCCTGAGCAGTCCCGAAGAATAGACATGCGGCCAGGGTTTTGCCCGGCATCCAGTTCCCAAAGATCACCGCGGCCAGGGCAATCCAACCGCGACCCGCACTCATGCCCTCCAGAAACATTTGCAGCTGCCCGATGGATAGAAATGCTCCCCCCAAACCTGCCAGCATCCCGCTGATGACGACGCACATATATCTGGTGCGCAACACATCGATACCCACGGTGTCCGCGGCTTGGGGATGTTCTCCCACAGATCTGAGGCTCAAACCCCATGACGTGCGAAAGAGAACGAAGTGCGCCAGAGGCACGATGAGAAATGCCAGATAGACGAGCGGAATGTGCTGGAACAACACCTCACCAAAGAAGGGGATATCGCCCAGCAAGGGGATCTTCCAAACTGCAAGGCCGGGAACCCGCGGCTTCTCCTGAATCCCCCAAAGGATGCGCGTCGAGTAGGTAGTCAATCCCAGGGCCAGGATGTTGATCGCTACTCCAGACACAATCTGGTTTCCTCGAATGGTGACACAGATGAAGGCGTGGAGCAACCCCATCAACCCGGCAGCTAGCATAGCGATCAATATGCCGAGCCATGCGTTACCTGTGTAGAAGGCGCCCACGACTCCTGCGAAAGCGCCTGTGAGCATCATGCCTTCCAGGCCGATGTTGACTACCCCCGACCGTTCGGAGAACAAAGCGCCCATGGCTGCGAGGATGAGGGGAGTGGACAGTCGGACACCCGCTGCGAAGAAGGCGGCCGTGAAGAAACTAGTCAGCCCTTCCAGCACTGGCTGCCTCCCTTCTTCTCAGCAGGGTTCGCACCCGGGCCAAGATCACGCTGGCCACAACCAGGACAAGGATCAGACCTTGCACGACCTGTGCCATGGCGAGGGGTAGACCCTCCGTGCGCTGGATGGTATTGAACCCAGAACGCAGCCCACCGAAGAACAGAGCCGCCAGAGTCACACCGAGAGGATGGGTGTACCCCAACAGGGCCACGGCGATGCCGTCGAAGCCATAGCCAGGAGAGAAGAAATCGCTGAGGCGGTGCTGTACGCCCAGTATCTCAGAGGCTCCTGCCAAACCCATCAGGCCGCCGCTAACGAACATGGCCAGAACCATGCTGCGCACGACAGGAATACCTGAGTATTCGGCTGCCTCGGGGTTGGATCCCACCGCGCGAATCTGATAACCTATGGTGGTCCGCCACATCAACACGTAGACTCCCGCAGCGGCCAGGAGAGCGAGAATAATGCCCAGATGAACGCGGGCTGGCCCCCAGATGATGGGGAGCCAAGATGCCTGGGGCAGTATCTCGGACTGGGGGTAGTATCCCCTGGATTCCTGGAGAGGCCCGTGGAGTAGGTAACTGACGAACCAGAACCCTATGTAGTTCATGAGGATGGTGGTGATGATCTCGCTCTTGTTCCACTTGGCCCTCAGGTAGCCAGGGATAGCTCCCCAGATACCACCTCCTACGAAGGAGGCTATCAAGACGGCAGGCAAGAGGATCGGTGCGGGTAGATTGGGGAAGGTCAGAGCCACCCAGCCGCCGAATAATGCTCCGATGTACAATTGGCCCTCGCCACCGATGTTGAAGAGCCCACATCGAAAGGCGACAGCAACACCCAGCCCAGCGAAAAGGAGAGGTACCGTCTTCTGTATGGTAATGCCGAGACCGCTCAGGCTGCCAAAGGCCCCGTCCAGCAAGGCTGCGTAGGCATCTATGGGGCTGATGCCAGCGGCCGCAATGAACACGGCTCCAATTGCGAGTGCTCCAAGCACGGCCCACACAGGCGCTAGTGCAAAGAGCAAGGGCGCGGCTTTCTGGTACCAGCTACGGCTCATCTGCTTGCCTCAGGTGCGACCTGTTCTTCGGGGCGAACACCGGCCATCATCAGGCCGATGTCCTCGATCTCCACGGTGTCGGCATCCCGTATGCCCAGGATATCGCCTTTGAACATGACGGCAATCCTATCGCTCAAGGCAAAGATCTCTTCCAGTTCCGTGGATATCAACAGAATCGCTGCCCCGCGTTTTCTATGGTTCAGTAGCTCTTTGTAGATGTACTCCGTCGCGCCCACGTCGAGACCTCGCGTGGGCTGGACAGCAACGATCAAATCTGGATCTCTGCTCAATTCGCGAGCCAGTATCAACTTCTGCTGGTTGCCTCCGGACATCTGCTTCGCCAGTAGACTGGGCTGCGGAGGCCGAATGTCGTACTCGTCTATCAGTTCTCGAGCCATCTGGCCTATGAAGGAGAAGTTGAGGAAGGAGCCTCTGGACAGTGACCGCTCCCAGAAGATCGTGCTTATCAGATTCTCACTGATGGTGAAGTCCGGGACTAGTCCTTGGGCTTGCCGATCCTCTGGTATCCTCCCCACATTGAGCTTGATCACACCTTTGGTGCCGTGATCAGCGATGTCTTCCCCCAGAATGGTGATCTTGCCGGCCGTTGGCTTGAAAAGGCCTACCACCGCCCCTGTCAACTCGCTCTGCCCGTTGCCCCCCACACCGGCGATCCCCAGTATCTCATGGCGCCTGACGGAGAAGGAGATGCCTTGCAGGGGCATAGAGCAGCGGTCATCATCGATGTCAACCTGGAGCCCGTCGACCTCCAACACGGTCTCGCCGGGACTCATCGATTCTCTGTGCACCGTGAAGACGATCTCCCTGCCGACCATCATCCGCGCCAGATCCTCCTTTGTGGTCTCGGCGGTGTGGACGGTGGCAACCACTTCGCCGTCGCGAAGCACGGTAACCCGATCACTGATGCTCATCACTTCATCAAGCTTGTGGGTGATGAAGATCACCGAGTGGCCCTCCTTGACGAGGCGGCGAAGCACGGTGAAGAGATCATCGACCTCTTGTGGGGTAAGCACCGAGGTTGGCTCATCCAGGATGAAGAGATCCGCACCTCTGTACAACGCCTTAATGATCTCCACCCGTTGTCGAGCACCGACTGACAGGTTGCAGACTTCGGCCTGGGGATCGACGTCAAGTCCGTACTCCTCGGAGAGGCGGGCAATTCGCTCCGTGGCCGAATCCAGGTCCAGGACTGGGCGGCGCAGTGAGCCGAGCCCCAGGATGATGTTCTCTGCCACTGTGAACGCGGGAATGAGCATGAAGTGTTGATGGACCATGCCTATCCCCAGTCTGATGGCATCTCCGGGGGATGAAAACGTGACCCTCTCGCCCCGCAGGGTGATTTGGCCGCCATCGGCGTGATAGAGACCGTACAGGATGTTCATCAGTGTGGTCTTGCCGGCCCCATTCTCTCCCAGGAGGGCATGGATCTCTCCCTTCTCAAGCTCGAGGGAGATATGATCATTGGCCACAAGCCCATCAAAGATCTTTGTGATGTTTTCTAGCTGCAAGAGCGTTGGCAAGGTTGCACTCCCAAGACCGCCGGCAATGCCCGGCACGGCCACCCCAAGGGGGGCGCTCCACCGGGACAACCCCCGGTGGAGCGCAGAAAGGACTATTTGTGGGCGCTATTGGGTCGGCTCGCTGATCAGCGGAACCTCCACGTCGCCCGAGATGATCTGCTGCTGAATCTCCTCAGCCTCGGCAGCGATGTCATCGGGGACCAGGCCATGATAATCGGCCAGTTTCACCAGCCCGGAGTCCAGTCCGTAGTAGTGGATGGTATTGAACTCGAACGTGTCATCCATGATCTCACCCACAGCATCGACCAGCATCTTCTGATAGTCAATGATGGTGCTGGTGATGACCGTATCAGGAGCAACCGGGTTCTGGTCCGTGGCGAAGCCGACGGCGCGGACGCCTCCTTCGTCGCAGGCTTGAATCACCCCCAGACCTGCGGTGTCAGCCACGTGGAAGATGCAGTCCGCCCCAGTGCTGATCTGAGCCAGGGCCGCCTCCTTGCCCAGGGCGATATCCTCCCAGCTATCCACGTAGGCGATGGTCACCTCGATGTCGGGGTTGACCGACTGGGCACCCAGCTTAAAAGCCTCCAACTGCTGGATGATGACGGGGTAGGCAAACCCGCCAATGGCGCCCAGCTTGTCGGTCTCCGACATCCTGGCGCAGATGTGGCCCGCCACGTACGAAGCCTGATGGTTCTCGTGAAGCAGAGAAGCATAGTTGGGGCCAGAGACGATGCCGTTCACCACCAGGAAGGCCGCGTCGGGAAAGTCGGGTGCGACCACCTCTATTGCATCCCCATACTCGAAGCCATGCCCGATGAGCACATCGTACCCCTGAGACGCGTAGTCCCGGAAGGTCTCCTCGTGTTCGGCCAAGGGCACAAACTCCGAGTAGGCCGTCTCGCATCCATACTTTTCCCCGATTTCCAGCAGACCTGCATAGGCAGCGGCACTGTAGCCCTGATCGGCAATGGAGCTCGGCAGGAGAATGGCCACCTTGCAGCCTTCCTCTTGCGGCGGGGGCGCTGGTGTCCCGCAGGCGGTCGCTACCATAACAGCCAGCGCGAGTACAACCGACAATCTGAGCCAGGTTGAATTCCTAATCATTGTCGTCTCCTTTCATATCATGAGCTTGATCGGTACCTACGCATGGGAACGCCGCTCCACCGGGAGCTACCCAGTGCAGCAGCGTCCAAAGTGGTTGCTAGTCCTACTGGGTCGGCTCGCTGATCAGCGGCACCTCCACCTCGCCTGAGATGATCTGCTGTTGAAGCTCCTCGGCTTCTGCAGCGATTTCATCTGGAACGAGGCCGTGGTGGTCAGCTACTCTGACAACCTCCGTGGCCAGTCCGTACTTGTGGACGGTGTTGAGCTCGAAAGTGCCGTCGATTATCTCACCGATCGCCTCTACGAGCATTTTCTCATAGTCAACCACGGCACTGGTGATGACGGTGTCAGGGGCCAGCTCGTTCTGGTCGTATGCGAAACCTACAGCCCAAGCACCTTGCTCCTGACATGCCTGGATCATCCCGATGCCCGCGGCGTCTGCCACGTGGAATAGGCAATCGGCACCGGCGCTGATCTGGGCCAAAGCTGCCTCCTTGCCAAGAGCGATGTCGTCGAAACTATCCAGGTAGGCGATGGTGACCTCGATACCGGGGTTGACAGCCTGGGCACCGACTCTGAAGCCTTCCAACTGCTGGACAATCACCGGGTACGCAAAGCCGCCCATGGCACCCAGCTTGTTCGTCTTGGTCATCCTGGCGCAAATGTGGCCCGCGACATACGCTGCCTCCTGGTTCTGATGCAGGACGGAAGCGTAATTGGGGCCAGCCACAAAACCGTTCACCACTAGGAAAATGGTGTCGGGATAGTCAGGCGCTACTGTCTGTACGGGGTCGCCAAACTGGAAACCGTGTCCGAGGACTACATCGTAGCCCTCAGCTGCGAAGTCGCGGAAGGTCTCTTCATGCTCAGCCAAAGGAACCATCTCCCTATACGCCACGTCGGCGCCGAGTTCCTCTTCGATGGCCATCAGGCCCGCATACGCAGCCGCGTTGTAGCCTTGGTCGGCGATAGAGCCGGGCAGCACCAGTGCCACCCTGATGGCGGCTTCTGGTACTGGGGTCGGCTCAGGCGCTGGCGTCCCGCAGGCGGTGGCCATCAGGGCCGCAAGCAGCAGTACAGTTCCGATTCTGAACAAGGTTGATCTGTTAGGCATTGTTCCTCCCTCTTCATGTGTTGTGAAGTGATGTGGTTTTGGCGGCGGGCTTGGATTGTGACCCTCGCCATACTCATGAGTGTGGGGGCCAGCCACTCTGACTTGGTGCCTGCATGCAAGCTTGGGCCCTGGTTCACCTCCTTACGTCAAGACCAGCGATGTCTCTTGTCAGACATAGACTTGCTCATCAAAGAAGATACCTGTCGAGTACTTGAAGGGCCTCTGGTAGGGCGAGAGGAGTGGCACCGCCACCGCCTCGCGCAAAGTAGCCTCTGACCTTGGTTGGTGTGATGGATCCCTGGTCGGCCCTCAGGCGTTCCTCCAGCGACTTGAGTATCTCTTGGAGTTCCTCTTTGGTGGGGACGATGGTCACCATGTCTGGATGAATGTCGTTCACCCCCTGAAGGCGATACGTCGTGGAGGAGATTCGGCGTGCCGTGCGCAATCCCTGGGCCTTTTTTCCCTCGACGCTTGAGAGAAAGCTGCGGTGGGTGAGCCCAGGGCTCACGTAGGCGATGATACGTTCGTATTTCGCACGGAGTCGATCCAGGATTTCCGCAATCAACCCGACCAGCTTGTTGTGCACGCGCACATAAGCCAGTTTCTCGTTGTCGCCCCACCGGAGTTGGCGTCCCCTCCGGATGGCTGTGCAGTCGTCTCGCCAAGGACAAACGGTATTAGGTCTGTGTTCGAAGAGCCCAGGATCGTCGTATCGCGAGGCGGGCGACATCTTCCCCCGGTAGTAGTAGAGCAGTTCATACGGCACAAGGCCCATGGGCTCCGAGATAACAAAGCGGTGCAGGAATAGGCCGTCTCGAACCAGCAGGCGGTTGTTGAGCACCGCTCGATCATATTGAGCGGGAAGATGGCTCTCCAGGCCGGCAGGGACCTCGGCCTGGTCCACTGGTTCGAACCCCACGGTGAGCAGATGGGCGTTTACGGCTAGATGTTCTCTGCTCATGATGTAGGGTTTGTCCTTAGTGCAGGGAAGAATCAGCAGTATGTTGTGACCGTCTCCCACCGGTGACTCATAGGTGTTGGTCATGAAGCGATGCCAGTCGGCCACGACGGGATTATCGAAGGCTTCCAGGTTCTCTTGAGGGCAGTAGAACGTGAGGCTCTCTTCGAGAGTGAAGGGAAGGATCACTTTGGTCTTGGACAGCTCTACCAATGATTCTCGGTCCATTCACCCATCTCAGTATCTATTCAAGTAGAACTCTCTGCCGATCATCTCCTGTTGGTATTGCTCGAATTCCCGCACTAACGGCTGGGACTCCCGCCGCAGGCCAGGCAACTGCTCGTGCCACTTGGCCCAGGCCTCACTGGCCTCTTCACGGATACTCTCCTCATCCACGGTCAAGATCACACCGTCGTCGACGATGACCTTTCCATCCACTATCACGGTGTGAACGGAACTCCCGTTCTCGGCGTATGTGAGGTGTAGGAAGGCGTCGTTGAGGGGTGTGAGCAACAAGGTTTCGGTATCCAAGATGGTGATATCTGCTATCTTGCCCGGCTTCAATTCGCCCAAGTCGTCTTCCATGCCCAAGACCGCAGCACCGTTCACTGTTGCCATACGCACGACATCTCTGGAGGAGGGCCATTTGTGATGGTCAGTGCTGCGCACGTTATGTATCAGGCCTGCCAGCTTCATAGCGTCGAACATGATCTGATTATCGCTGCTTGCAGACCCATCGGTGCCCAGAGCAACGGTTATGCCTCTCTCCAGCATCTCGATGATGGGCGCAAAACCGCTCCCTATGCGGAGGTTGCTCGCCGGATTGTGCACCACGCGGCTGTTGCTTTCCGCCAGTACGTCCAGATCGGCCTCGTCCAGCCACACGCAATGAGCCAGAGATACCTCTGGCCCAAGGAGACCTCGTTCTTTCATGACGGCGGTTGCGGACTTCCCGTACAGGTCAAAGCAAACAAGCGCCTGCAGCTTCGTCTCCAGCAAATGCATGTGCCAGCCACCACCGTGGCGCCTGGCCACCTCTAGGGAACCCTGGAGCAATTCCTCGCTACACCACTGGAATCCAGCCGGACCGGCAAAGCACAGCAGTCTTCCCCCTTCAGCCCGATGCCACTTACGGAAGAGCCAGTCCAATAGCTCGACGTACTCGCCGGCGGTCATGGCTTCCTGGTCACTTTCGAGCAAGGCGCCAAGCGCCGATCGCGCCCCCACGGCAGCCTGCGTGACCGTGTCGTGATCCTGGAACAAGGGCGCCAATCCGCCTCGGATCCCAGAGTCTGCATAGGCCTGCATGGCCGCGTCCAGACCTTCTGGCGTCAGACCGCCACCCACGGCGAGGTGATCCAAAACCGCTGTGGTGCCTGTTCTGAGCATCTCCATAGCACCCAGCATAGCCGCCAGGTAGATCTCCCGGGGCGAGAAATCTCCCAGAAGAAAGAGGTCTAGCAGCCAGAGTTCGAGAGGCAGCTTCTCCTTCGTGGCTTTGGTGAAATTCTCAAGAGAGTGGGTATGGGCATTTATCAGACCCGGAATAGCTAGCCTGTTTGTACCATCTATCACTCTGTCGATGCCTTCTTCCGACATGGGTGCCGCCCCAATCTCAGAGATCCTGTTCTCCTCGATCAGGATGTTCTGCCCAGCCATGTAGCCGTCGGGCTCGCTTTCGTCGAGCAGGATACAGCCCTTGATAAGAATGCTCAACCTAGACCTCCCTCTTGTCGAAATGATCCTTGGCGGCTCTGTAGTATACGCCGGACACCGCTTCGTCGAGGACGCGCAGGGTGCCAGGTATGGTTCGATACTTCTTGGGTACGGTGAACTCTTCGTCCTCAGAGCGCATGCGATGCAGACGGTCGAGATCAATCTCGCCGTAGTTGATGCCCTCTGTGGTCAGCTTTGCCACTTCGCCCTCAGGGCTGAAGATGTAGCTCATTCCAGCTTCTACTCCCCAGATGTTCACGGAAGAAGCCGTGTAGATGGTGTTCTCGGCGGCTCTCGCCTCGAGAATTGCTTTCCAGACATCGTGCAATTCATATATCAGCCCACCGGTTGGGAAGAACACAATGTCGGCGCCGCGCATAGCCAGGACTCGAGCTAGCTCCGGAAACCAGGCCTCCCAGCAAATGAGCAAGCCCACTTTCATGGTGTCTGTTTCCACCAATCCTGGCTGATCGCCCCTGAACATGGTCTCTTCATTCATGGCTGGGACGCACTTCTGGTAGGTGTGCAAGCTATCGCGGAACGGGTCTGCGAGGTGGTATAGGTTGTAGAAGCCATCTTCCACCACCTGCGCTCCTCCGAAGAGCACATAGACCTGTTTCTCCTTCGCCTTTTCCCGCAGCGCCTCCACCACGGCTTCGTATCGCAAGGCATCGGATCCCGGCGACGGCCCGGGGTACAGTTCCGGAAAAGCGACCAGCTGGGCTCCCTCGCCTACGGCCTCGTCAACGTAGTCGAAGGCCAGAGACAGGTTCTTCTCCTCTGGGGCGGTGGGATCATCCAAGACGCGACCAGCAGCATAGCGCAGGTATGATCTGGGTTGCACAACGGCGATCTTGACTTTGCTCACGTAATCGTCCTCCGTGAATCCGGTTCTACGACTTGACCTCGATGCAACTCACCGGGCAGTAGTGTACGCAGAAGCCGCACCTGACACAGATGGAGGGATCTATCCAGAAGACATCATCTTTCTCTTGCGGAGCCTGCACAGGGCAGACAAGAGCGCACGTTCCGCAGGCGGTGCATTCGTCGCTGTCAACCTCGACCAGCAGTTCCGACAACCCGAGCGTGTTCACCCTCTCCATCCCCTGCAAGCCGGTACCTCGCAGTTCGTACAGCGCGACCTTCTGGTCTTCGAGGTAGGCTTCCAGACCGGTTTGGAGTTCGGTGAAGATGTC
>Ga0209979_1000503_pt1 | contig 53339 bp, 45 predicted proteins | sample AnhtaG_FD_183114 | JGI IMG/M metagenome (GOLD analysis project Ga0209979, IMG submission 183114) | Deep subsurface microbial communities from Anholt, Denmark to uncover new lineages of life (NeLLi) - Anholt_01485 metaG (SPAdes) (version 2) | ecosystem: Environmental > Aquatic > Marine > Oceanic... | reverse complement strand
TTCTTGATTCTTTCTGCAAGTTCCGGAAAATCATCCTTAACTTTGCAGATGTTGTCCGGAACACACTGTTTACAGGCAAGGCAAGGTCTGATGTTAATTTGGCTCAGTTTCACAAATTCGCATTCTAATTCGGTTGCATCCAATACGGCTTGAATAAGTCGGTCCGTGTTACTGTTCTCTATAGGACTCCCGGAAATTCCCAATACTTCAATACTCATTATAATGTTCCTGTTATTCTATTAAGCCTTATAACAATGTATATATGGTTTCCTTATAAAAACCCGTAGCCGTCGCCATTCTAAATTCTTTATTCTACCCTCCAACCACTGGCCCCGCCAGTGGTAGTATTTAGCCCCGTCCTCTGGGCGGGGGTGCAAACGCAAGGAATGCTTTGTCTTTCCCCCCCTGCCTGCCCTGCGAAGCCTTGGCGAAGCATGGGTCCTCTATCAAAACCTATCATTATCAAACACAACTCATCGAAAAATGTACTGTACCCCTTTAATTCCTGGTTGCTAATAGCCTCCCTTACTCGAAAAAGACATCCAAAACGTTTTCCCGATTATCTTCAAGTCCAGCCACAGCGACTGTTTCCTCAAATACTCTAAGTCCATTTCGATCATTTGGTTTGGATCAGAAATTCCCATTTCTCTACCGAATGTCTGCCAATAACCCGTTAAACCTGGTTTGGCTTTGAGTCTTTTTCGCTGTTCTTCCGAGTAATGATTTACTTCGAGAGGGAGGGGTGGCCGCGGACCGACAATGCTCATTTCGCCTTTTATGACCGAAAAAAGTGCTGGGAGCTCATCGAGAGCAGTCATCCGTAGGAAGCGCCCGAAAAGGGTAATTCTTGGATCGTTTTTAAGCTTAAAGATAGGGCCTGTGCCAAGTTCAGGAGCGTCGAAAGTCATGGTTCGAAACTTCAGATAGTTGAACTCTTTTCCGGCAAACCCAATTCGCCGCTGTCGAAAGAATATTGGACCGGGGCTGAAAAGTTTTATACCAATTGCAATAACGACAAAAACTGGCGCTATTAAAAACAAAAACAAGATCGATAGTAGTACGTCAATTATACGTTTTTCAATTCTGTATATTTTGTTTTTTCTTGATTCTGCTTTTGCCTTCATGACCACATTCTCCTCAACAGGAGCAAACCATACCGGAAAGCATAACAAAGGCATATTATGATGGTTAATAACAGCAAGAGAAGAGCAGTAAAATGAATCGCACTTAACAAGAGTTGATAGAAGTAAGCAAATGAGACAATTGGGAAAGTTGGTGGCGGAAGCTTTCTCAGATATAGAGAAAACCCGTTGACGATAACGGTAAATAAGCCAATCAGTTTTATTAGCCTTTCGACCGATTGCGCCTTTTTCTCCCCCTCCAAACGGAACGCTGCATCCCTGCCGCGAAGTTCTTTTCTTTCCGCTTTTGCGAGCAAGGTTTTCAATGAGGTTATTCTCCTTTCTATCGAGTCGATCTCCCTCTTCTCCCCAGAAACATAAAGCAATAGTTGGCGGGGGCTATCGCTTGGGCGCTTTCGGGTGCGGTCAAGAAGGAAAATAAAGACTTTGCCTCTAGCATCCCGCCAGGCACCGATCAAAGGAAAATTTTCTGGTGGCCGATACCCGAAGCGTGCCCACTCAGGCTCAGGGTAGAACAGGTACCCTTCAAATTCTTGGTCTATCCTGACTTCTACGGGAACTTCTCTCTCTGACTCCCGTGGCCACATAGCCCAAGATGCAGTATTAAGTTCATCCTCGTCAGGATTCATTGCAAAAGTATAGATTCATGTATTGATTATTGCCTAACAATGTATATATGGTTTCCGTATAACATCCCGAACTTCTCGTCATTCAGAGGAATCCCAGCCGCTGTTGTACCCTCATAAAATACAAAAAAAATCTTATCTGTCAAGCAAAAAATGACAAACAATTCAGCTAATAAATTTTCTCAGATTCTGGTTGCGTTTAGTTTGCACATTCTGCTAAAAAACTCTATTTTTATGTACAGAAGGAAGGTTGCACTCGAAAAGGCAATTGTTAAAATGGTGTCATAATTAATTCATATTATGAAAGGAAATAAAATGGCTGGCATGAATACAAAAACAAAGAAGAAGTCAACAAATAAAAAAACGAGCAGCACGGGTCCAAAGAAGCGAATAACAAAGAAGAAGTCAGCAAAAAAGACCAAGGTCGAATGTTTTGTTATGATTCCCTTTAAATCTCCTTTCGATATCTATTATGAGAGCATCTACAAGCCTGCAATAAAATCAACTGAACTTGAGCCTATTCGGGCAGATGATCTATTTCGACCAAGTGTTATTGTTTCTGACCTGTGGGACATGATACAACGCGCTAAAGTCTTATTGGCTGAACTTACGACCAAGAATCCTAATGTATTCTATGAACTGGGCTTGGCACACGCAATCGGTAAACCTGTTATACTTGTCTCTGAAACTATGGACGATGTCCCTTTTGATTTACAGCAACTGCGAGTGATTCTCTATGACAAGAACGATCCTATGTGGGGGGAGAAGCTTGGCAAGAATATTACAGCTTCGATTAAGGAGACCTTGGATTCTCCGGTCGAAGCAGTGCCTAACATTTTCCGAAAGAAAGTGAAAAGTCAGGCTCCCGAACAGGATGCAACAATCGCAAGAATTGAAACACTAGAAAAAGAAATGAGAATGCTGCGAACTAAGTCACAATCTACTACCTCGGAGTCCATATCTAAAATCGAGATAGCAAAGATCGAGCTTTCGTTGGTAACTAACACAATGGAGTTTGAAAACTGGATTAAGCGGTGGCGACGAATAGGTGTTCCTAGATACGAACTACTTGCCCTTATAAACTTGAGCAACGTATCACACGACGTATTCGCAATAGCTGATGAACTAATTTCAAAATATTAATTTTCATGATTGCGACAGCCTGGAACGCCCAGTTTGACAGAACAATCGTTTAACTCAACCGTTTTAATCCTTGGATTATCACTTAATTTTGAGCAATTCGACAAACTAATTGCATAGCGGTGGATATTCAATATTCTCCTTTTCTGGAGTTTACCCCCGAGAACTACTCCCTTGACTTACTGCAGGGGGCCATCCGTCCTGGAGTTTACCCCCGGTGCAGGCTTCTCTGTTTCTCTGCCGGGGGTTCTCTTTCCCGGTAAACCGCATAAGCCAATCTCTAATCCACTCAACAATCCGTGTAATTTATGCCATAGGTATCCGTGGTTTTTTGCGTTAAAATAGGCAAAATATTAGTGAAAAATCAATCAAAAGCGCGGGTACCCCTGGACAAAAATCAAATTTTTCAAAAAATTTTTAACTTACTTTCCCACATCGAGTTACGAGAATCCCGAATTATGAACCGATGACTTTTTTCGCATCAAAAGCGCAGTTAGCTCTAATTATAGAGGCGCTACTTTTTTCGCCTCCGGCAACAAGAAGCTAAACTCTAAACTTGTCCTGAGCGAAGTCGAATGGATCCTAAACAAATATAGAAAATCGTAAATATCGAAGATCCCGACACTCGGGATTCAATATTGGAGCAAAGCGGAAGTAGTCGAATGGGAAGAAACTCGTTTTACATTTTGAGCTTTGGTTTTACATTTTCCACTTTAAACTTTAAATTCTCTTCGTGCCTGTCCTCGGCACCTCTACATCTGTCGAGAACCCTCTACAAATCAGCCACTTTTTATGCAAAACAAACCCAATTTACCGGATACTCAAATGAACGTAAAATCATATAATACAAGGGCTTATGAAAATATTGCCAATTGGACACTTGGTGAAAACAAACCCAAAACAAACCCAATTTCCCAAAGGGTAAAATTGATGCAAAGTGTGTATTTACAAAGGATTATGAAGAAAAATGCGGCTAAGGGCTATGAAAAAACAAAGCCAAAACAAACCCAATTTTAAAAGAGCCAAAATGAACATAAACATCTATTACACAGAGGTATATGAAAATATATTGTGCATTCCCAGTCAACGAAAGCAAACCCAAACAAACCCAATTTCAAACCCGACGACGGTTTTTCTGCTTATTACACAAGAGATTGCCACGGCCCTTTGGGCCTCGCAATGACAGCCATCGATTGAAACGTAAAAGAGTATTACTCTTGTTTTTGTTTGTCTCGGTATTGAATATAGGCTTCGCGCATCGCTATGTATGGTTCCAGAGATGAGGCTTTGAAGTCTTCGTACTCGCCGATGTGAAATGAGCCCTCGTTGGTAACCTTCACAGCGGATATACCTATCGAAGTCTCCGTAGGTTTCACGTAGCGCACCGGATTCAGAAATATATCGCCCACCATACCCGCCGAATCCCGTAAGGTCGATGGGCCGAAGATTGGCCAGACGATATAGAAGCCGTTGTCTAAGCCATGTACCGCTAATGTCTGTCCCAGGTCCTCCTCGGCGGGTTCCAGTCCGTATTTGTCTCTTGCCGGGTCGCCAAATCCAAGAATACCTTCCGTAGTATTGACCAGGAACCGGCGTAATTCAGTGTCAGCGGAATCCCCTTTTCCTTGCAGCAGGCAGTTTACGTAATGAACGGGCGTAGTAAGATTTTGAAAGAAATTACGCACACCGGTTCGGGCCGGTTCTGGTACGACCGCTTTGCATACCTGGGCACAGGGTTTGAACACCCAGAAGTAGAGTGTGTCATTAACGTTGAACATTAGCCGATTCAAAGGCTCCAGCGGGTCGGCCACCTCAACTATCTGCTCGTCAGGCTCATCTTCCAGCAAGTCAAATTCGTCATCGGCACTTAGTTCGGCGGAGGTAGTAGGGTGGGCATCGCCCACCTTTTCTTTATTGGTGTGCAATGCACACCCTACAAATCTGACCGGGTCAATCAGGGCATTTTGTCCGTTTGCCGAAACCTCCGCAACGTAGTTAGAAGATGGAGTTTTCTCGGAGACCGCGCAGCTCGCAGTTATGATAGCCAAGACGACAGAAGCCAGAGAACAGAGGACAGATTTCTGTCTTCTGCCTTCTGCCATCTGTCTTCTGTCTTCTGCCATCTGTCTTCTGTCTTCTGCCATCTGTCTTCTGTCTTCTGCCATCTGTCTTCTGTCTTCTGCCATCTGTCTTCTGTCTTCTGCCATCTGTCTTCTGCCTTCTGCCATCTGTCTTCTGTCTTCTAATTTGTGTCTTCTGCCTTCTGCCATCTGTCTTCTGTCTTCTAATTTGTGTCTTCTGCTTTTTGCCATCTGTCTTCTGTCTTGCGCCATCTTATCGTAATCATTTCGAATTATCAAGTCTCCTTGCCAAAAGGTTTCACCAGAATCAGCATTTGCGGCAAGAGGGTAAGGGCGGCAAGAAGTGCAATGAGCATAGCTAAGCCGGTCAGCAGGCCGAAATAGACACTCGGAATGAAATTGGACAGGGCCAGGATGGAAAAACCGATGATAATAGTAATCGAAGTATAATACATGGCGTGGCCAATGCTTCCATGGCATCGATGCATTGTATGTAGATACCTCCGGTCTTTCTGGAATTCGTCTTTGAATCGGTGGATATAGTGAATCGTGTTATCGACGGCAATTCCTATGCTGATGGCCGCTATGGTTATGGTCATCATGTCGAGAGGGATATTCAGCCAGCCCATTACACCGAGCACGACTGCGACGGAAAGCACATTGGGGAGCATGGCGATCAAAGCTATTTTCAACGACCTAAACAGTACCAGAAACATCCCGGTCAGCAACAGCACAGTAATGCCCAATGTCACTATCTGCGAGCCGAACAGGCTTTGCAGCATGTTGTTGTACAGGACCAGCAGGCCGGACAGATGAATATTTTCCTCATTAAGCTCTAACATGCCGGTGAGGTCTTTCTTTATCTTTTTCAGCAGTGCGTTACGTTTGAGAGTTTTATCGGAATCCCTGACTCGGGCCCAAAAACGGACCTGATTATGCTCTACCGAGACGTATGGTTTGGTCAGCATGGTCTTGAACTCGTCCGGAGTTTCACTATAGAGCAAAGCAAGCTCAAAACTGTCCAGAGGCTTGCCGCTGTTTAGCTTCTCCGTAATTCCCAATAAGGTAGCCAATGATAACACCTTGCCGGTTTCCGGCAGGTTGTCGAGATAATTGTGCACGGTCTTAACGCGGGCCATCTTCTCGGCGTTAAACCAGTATTTCTCATCCGCTGCGGCCTCGTCAAATTCGTCGAATTCATCGAATTCGTCGAAGGTATCGTCACTTTCCGTCACGGCAGGTTCGGTGGATGCTGTCAGAGTGTCAGGTTCCTCGAAATCTATGATGACATCAAGTGGAGTAGTACCGCCCAGGCGCTTGTCGATCACCTTCATGCCCTGATGAATCTCGGTGTCTTCGTGAAAGTAATCGATAAAACTGTTTTCCACATCTAATTTCAAGATGCCAATAACACTGCCGAGGAGGACCAGGCTGCTAATACCCACGGTCAGCACGCCGTGGGCTTCGGTAAATCTCGCTAAGATGGATGTCAGGGAAAAACGCCACTGGCCTGTTTTGGGTGGAGCTTCTTTTGGTATCAGTATCAGCACGGCAGGAAAAAGCAGAAAGGTTACGAACAGGGACACAATCAAACCGGCAATCATCATCCAGCCGAACGTTATGACCGGCAGGATGTTACAAAGCACCAGGGACCCAAAACCGGCAATCGTGGTTAGTACCGCATACACACAGGGCTTCAGCTTCAGCCGAACGGTATCGAGAATCAGTTCGCGATTGGGGGCTTGCGGATTCCAGACAAGTAGCTCCCTGTACCGCACAATTAGATGTATCACAATAGCCAAGGTGATTATCAATTGCAAAGAGATGAAATTGGAGGATATGACCGTTACCTCCCAGCCGAACCATCCCAACAGCCCAATCATGCAGATCACGGAGACCACGCAGCAGAGCAGCGGCAGGCATATCCAGCGTATTCTCCTGAAGATAATAAACAGCATAAGAATCAGAAAAAGCAGGACCCCGATACCAAACACCTTCAAGTCGTTCTTAATGAAGGTGATCATGTCGTCTGCGATCATACTGACGCCACCAAGAAACAGCTCTGCATCCCGGCGATAGTTATCCATAATGGTCCGTATAGCCATGATATCTTGATGTCGCCGCCGCCTCATTTCGTCCTTATGTTGTCGGCATTGCTCAACCACATTCTTCAGCTCGGCACGCTCTGCAGGAGTCAGTGAGCCGGACTCTTTTTTCCGCTGCAGCTCATTGCGGTGCTCTAACAAATCACGATAAGCATCATCTTCCGATAAATAGACTAACAGGCCCGTAGTCTTTAAATCCGAGCTTACTAACAGGTTCTCATAAAGAAGACTCCGGCGAAGCTCGCTCCTGGCCAGATTCATATCTACAGTCGGTGATTCGAGGGTGGGCAGCTCGCCCGTAAGCTCCTTGAGTGAGAGGGGCGGACTTTCCAGCAGAGGGACATCCAGAATGGAAAGCACCGATGAGACACTTTCCAAGGACTTCAAATCGTCTCGCAGCCGGGCTAACGTGGTCAGCGTTTCCGGCGAGAACAGGTCGCCTCCGGGAGTATATGTCAGGACCAGAAAGTCTTGTTGTCCATAGCGGGAGCTAATCACACGCGCATAGCGAAGGTCTTCGTCGTTCTCCAAAACCAAAGTCTCCGCGGAGGCATCCAGCCTGAAACCTCTGGCGCCGAAGCCGAGAAAGCCAACCACTATCAGCACACAGAGAATGACTGTCTTAGGATGTCTCAGGACTACTCGGTCGAAAAAAAAAGCTACTGGGTGATGTTTCGTCATAGTGCCCCTCTGGTATTGGTTATTAGAAAAGTGCCTAAAGTGAACTAAAGTGAGCTAAAGTTAAAAAGAAATAACTTTAGGCACTTCAAACTTTAGTTCACTTATTCCGGCGGTTTCTCCAGCCGAGAAAGAAGGTCCTTAACAGTGCCGCGGCGAAGGATTTCGTCGAATTGTGACCGGTAGGTCAGGAGGATGCTGACACCTTGTATTTCCACATCATAAATCTTCCAGCGTTTCTCTACCTTGCGAAGCTTGTATAATATTGCCACCTTTTTATCCTTGTATCTCAGCTCCGACGGGATATAGATAGTCTTCTTCTTTTGCACTTTGGGTTTGAACAAGAGTTTTTCATCCTTGTAGAGCGCGATTTTCTTCCAATACGACGTCTTAATCCGTTCGGTAAAAAGCCGGGTGAATTTCTCGCGTTGTGGTGGAGTAAATTTTGGCCAGTGTTTTCTGCCCAATGCAAGTTTGGCCATCAATGGGAAATCAAAGATCGGAGTTACGATTTTACTGATTTGCTTCTCTTTAACTTTTTGGTCGATGTCCTTCTTCTGTAGGACCGAAATAACGGCGTCCCACTTGTTCTGCAAGAACTTTTCTGGGTTATTTGGATCGTTCGGGTCATTAGGGTCCTTATTATCCGCATTGACGACCTGACACGCAACTAAGAAAACCAGACCCGCACAAAGCAACCTGAGCCAAAATCCATTACGGCTGACCTTATCCATTTAAGACTCTCTCCTTATAAGGCAATACGAAAAATTATTCCTATTCAATATGTTGATGGTAATCTGTTCGAAACATTTGTCAATCTTCAAAAGGTACACTCGCCGAATAGTTTGGCGCTTCTTTGGTTATTTGTATATCGTGCGGATGAGACTCGCTGACCGAAGCAGCGCTTATGCGAACGAATCGGCTGTCTTTTCTGAGCTCTTCGATATTTCGAGCTCCGCAATAACCCATACCTGCCCGCAGTCCACCAACCAATTGATAGACAAAATCACTGAGTGTCCCGCGGTACGGCACCCGTCCTTCTACGCCTTCGGGCACAAGTTTGCTTCTCTCAGTCGAGCTGCTTTGACCATATCTTTCCGCCGAGCCGTGGACCATAGCCCCTAAAGAGCCCATACCCCTGTATTCTTTGAACTGTCTGCCTTTATAAATAACCAGTTGGCCCGGACTTTCTTTCAGGCCGGCAAACAACGAGCCTATCATCACGCTCGAAGCGCCGGCTGCAATCGCCTTGGTTATATCACCGGACTGCCTTACTCCGCCGTCGGCGATAACGGGAATATTATGCTTTTGTGCCACCTTGGCACAGTTGATTATCGCAGAGACCTGGGGCATTCCCACGCCTGAAATTATCCTCGTGGTGCAGATTGCACCGGGCCCGATACCGATCTTCACAGCGTTGGCACCGGCCTCTATCAAATCCTGCGCCGCCTCAGTGGTGGCAATATTGCCCGCAATCACGTCAATGTCGTACTTGGCTTTTATTTTCTTTACGGTATCGATAACGTTCTGCGAATGGCCGTGGGCGGTATCCACTACGATAATATCGACGTCCGCTGCTATTAACGCCTCGATTCGCTCATAATCGTGAACGCTCACCGCAGCACCGACGCGCACCCGGCCTCGCTGGTCCCTGGCCGCTATCGGATATTGCTGAACGCGGTCGATGTCCCTCATAGTAATCAAGCCGGCTAACTCGCCATTTCCATCAACCAGCAGCAGCTTTTCCACCTTGTGTTCCTGTAGAGTCTCCTTGGCTTGCTCAAGTGTCGTCCCAGCCGGGCCTGTAACAAGATTATTCTTTGTCATTATAGAGCTTATCTCGACGTCATAGTCCTTGAGAAATTTCAAATCTCTGCGTGTCAGAATACCCACCAGCTTTTTGCCATCGACGATGGGGATGCCGGAGACGTTCTGCTCGTTCATCAGCTCCTGTGCTCTCCTGACAGGCTGGGCCGGCGATAACGTTACCGGATCGAGAATCACGCCGTGCTCGGAGCGTTTGACCTTGGCAACCTCTCGTTTTTGCGCCTCGACCGAGAGGTTCTTGTGAATTATGCCGATACCGCCTTCCTGGGCCAGCGCTATCGCCAATGCCGCCTCGGTAACCGTATCCATAGCAGCCGAGACAATCGGTATATTTATCGTGATATTGTTGGTCAATTGTGTGCGGGTGTCCGCCTGGCTCGGCACAAAATCGCTTTGGGCCGGTATCAGCAGCACATCGTCGAAGGTTATACCCTCAGCGACAATCTTACTCTTATCCATTTTAGGCTCCAATAGGATGTACAATGGTTAATTTATGCCTCTGGTATTGGTTATCAGAAAAGTGCCTAAAGTGAGCTAAAGTGAGCTAAAGTTAAAAAAAGAAATAACTTTAGGCACTTTAGGCACTTCAAACTTTAGTTCACTTATTCCACTCACCATTTCACGAGCATCGAGTGTCCGGCATTGAGCACTGAGTATAATATCGCTGCAAACCATCGTCAAACCTATTTTTATCCCCCTGCCATATCTTCTTCTTTTCAATCTTAACTCGGCAATCGCAAACTGGAGCAAAGCGGAAGTCCTGAGCGAAAGAAGCCTGCCCTGAGCACAGCCGAAGGGGCCTGCCCTGAATTAGCCGTAGCCCTGAGCGAAGCCGAAGGAGGCAACCGAAGGGTCGAAGGATCTAAATCACTGTCCTCCGCCCTCCGTTTCCTTCTACAATAGTCAATATGGATACATACGTGCGTCATCCGGCGCTCCGTCTGGCACCGGACAGGCCACATCGACGGATGCTTCACCCGGCGCCGCACCGACGGACTTCCAACAAGCGTATCGCAAATCCGCCCATGGCGGAATCATTAATTCATTTAAAAAAGGGCCTATACCGAATCATTCGATATAAGCCCCGAATTGCCTGCACTTGCGTAACCGCACCTGCGCCTGCGTTACCCCCGTTCTTGCTTTCGCAAGAAAGCACGGGGGTGCAGGCAGATACAAGTGACGCAAATCTGCTGCCCTCTCGTTTGTCATTGCGAGCACCTCACCTGATTCTCAGGATGCATGTAAAATAAACTAAGATATTGGCTGAATTACACTAACATCATTCTATTACAACACTTACAGATAACATCGTGCCGAATGCGATTTCTTAGTTCATTAGGAGTCCGCCAAAGGCGGACGCGGCAATCTCAGACTTTGAGAGCTTCGTATCAGCCACGCCCCCATATCTTGCTTCGCCTGCCCCCGCCCCCGTTTCTGCTTTCGCAGAAAGCACGGGGGCGAGTCGGGGCGGCGGGCAAGAAGCATTGGGGGCCACCTAAATTCCGGCTTACGGTGCCGGTGCCGGTTCCGGTGGTGCCGGGCGATACAGCCGAATATCATCAAAAAAGACTAAACCTGAACCGCCGGCCTGCAGATTGTTCTTATCGCCGAAACCAATAGAAATCGTATTGACATTGGTAAGGTTCACGCCCTGAGCTGCAAACTCCTGCAGGTCGATGGTCCATTCCGTCCACTCCTCTATCAACGCCGCATCGGGATTATCGTGATAGACCACCGCACTGCCATTAAGAGCCACATACATCGGCTCAGCAGCATTAGACGCATCACCGTAGAACCACAGCGATAATACTCCAACACCTTCTTCGGTCCAATCACGCGCCGAGACCAACGTCATGGTTGCCTCAGAGTATTTGAAATTGTTGTCGTAGAAATACGGCATCGATTGACCACCGCCGTGAACAATCGTAGTCTCAACGAAATGTTCTCCCTGGTCAAAATTGGGGTCAGGATAACCTGCCGTGGAGCCGTTTGTCGTGGTACCCCATCCGTCTATCCACGTCTCATATATCCTGTCAGGTTCGTAGTCGTTGTAATCCTCAAAGTCCTCTATCCCAATGAAGTCGGTTACCGTGAAACTCCATACGTTGCCTTTGCTGATTGTCGCGTCGGTATTATACTCATCGACACGCCAGTAGTAAGGCCCGCCGCCCCATTCAACTTCAGGTGGAGTGTAAATGGTAACACCCTGTCGGCCTCGATATATACCGGTCGTATCGGATGCATCAGCATCGGCAACAGCGCCTTTATCAGTGCCGAAGTACACATCGTGCCCAGATGCATTATCTCCCGGCGACCAGCTAAGGGGCGTCGCATCTCTGATGTACATCGTTGACCCAGGAGTCGGACTCGGACCCCAGGCAAGTAATAGGTCACCTCGCATGGCCAGCGGAATCTCAGCCTGCGACAGTGCATAGTTGTAGATGCGGACGTTGTCGAGAAGACCATTGAAAGCTTCTGTTCTGTCACCAGGATTTCCATCATTGCCGATGTCTGCTATCGTATTAAGAGTCTCCAGGCCGGTGTAGCTTCCATTTGCCTTCTGTTCACCATTCACATAGACGACATAATTGCCCCCGTCCCAGGTTAGAGCTACGTGATACCACGTTTCGGTAGTCAAGCTCATGATGTCTGTGTGTATGGCATGTGAATCACCAAGTCCCAGATCGAGAATAGTATCAGCATTATCCATATACAACTGAATTCTATCGCTAAAGGCAGGTATTGTGGTATGGCCGAAGAAGTATCTGGTATCGGGTAACTGCGGATTTGGCCGGAGTTTAGCCCACATGGCGACAGTCCCCGCCGTGAGAGAAATATCTGCGGTTGAAATTTCAACATAGTCTGTATCGCTTGCAGTTCCATCAAAACTCAGCGCCCCGCCAATCATCCCGTCGTCAGGCATCCAGGACAAGGCAGTACCGGTTAAGCTGCCATGATTATCATGGCCGGACCAATCAACGGCAGTAGTACCGGGACCTTCATCAAACTTCCACCAGCCGACAAGATTGGGGTTGGTAATGGCTACAATGGGTATTGTTCTGAAGCTCCAGACATCGCCTTTATGAGTGGCAATACCATCAAATTCATCGATTCGCCAGTAATAAAACTTCTCTAATTCAAGTGTGCCTGGATTATAGGTGTTAAATGCACTGGGGATACCGACAGTGGCACTGTTCACATCGTCAAAATTGTCACCGAAATATACGGTGTGCAATTTCGCGTTGAAACCAGCCGTCCAGCTAAGCTCTACATCCAGTTTCTCAAACTTGGAGCCATCAGCCGGGTTGGGGTCATAGGCCTTCTTGGGTGGAATCCAAAAGCTCCAGACATCGCCTTTCCACGGACTGTTCGGGTCGGTGTCATTGACCTCATCAATCCGCCAGTAGTAGGTCGTGCCCGGAGCAAGACCATCCGGATAAGGAAAACCGGGAAAGCCGACAAAAAGAAACGTTCCGGCTTGATTGCACTGGAACACACTTTCTGCTCCGGCATTCACATCGTCGAAATTATCGCCGAAGTACACATCGTGCGAGACCGCATAAGCTCCCGGGGACCAGCTAAGGTTCGCCCACGTATCCACATATATGCCGCCATCAGCCGGGGTTGGGTTAGTGGCAATCTTAGGGAGCATATAATCGACCGCGTTGAGGAACATTTTTTCGCCCTCGGGTGTGATATTGTACTCACCTCGACCAACACCCCCATTCTCTACCGTGCCGGAGGTGAATAACATGCGCCTACCCCCAGCAATCTGACCTGCTCCGGCGTAGAATTCCACTCCCGGCTCCCATTCGGCGATCCAGACCCAGTCGTTGTCTGCGCGTTTGGAGAGCATTGTACCGTTGCCGGCATCAGTGGCTTGAATGAAGGAAGTCGGGCCAACGGTTCCGTCGAGGATATCAACCTGGTTGCTCACGTCCAGCGTCACCCCATCGAAGATAGGATGGCTTAGATCCACGACCTCCAGCGTGGGAGCACCGCCGTCACCGGTCAAATCGGTTGTGTTGAACCAAAACCACTGGCCGCTCCTGACAAACCACACGCTCTGCAGTATCAGTGGCGTCGTGATAGAGTTCCATTGACTTGGCTCGCCGCCATCATCGAAATCGCCGCTGCTGCTGCATCGACTTACGATAATAAGGTTGGCAGCATTGAGAACGTCTGTTTTCGAGGCATCGAGAGTAGACCAGTACCCTCTTTGGAAGTCAACATTGTGCCCTTGAGCCTCAAGCAGATCCACCCAGGCCTGGTCGTCCGGAGCGCCGTCGCCATTGTCATCGTGGGTGCCTGCGACCCAGATGATATTAGCGGCATCGACCGACGACGTCAGACAAAAGGCCGATACCAAAACAAAATAGATCAGTTTTCTGCGCATAATAATCCTCCTTCACCCCGTCCCGTCTTCGACGGGCGGGATTCATAAAATAAATATAAGTTGTTAATTGAAATGCTAAATATTTTCGTTATGAAGCACGAAGTTAAGTAATGACTTACAACTCTATGCCTCGCATAATACAAAATGATTCCTCCTCTATCAAAAATCTGCAAAGATTCCACTTCTCAGAAGACTGGAATCTATTGACACCCATACGTTCGGACACAAACCTCAACATTTTTATTTATACTAAATCAACCGCTTTCCTGTCAAGGATTATATGCTTTTATTCTAAGGTTGTCAAAAAGTCCGAATTTATACGAATTTTTCCGAAAATATACGAAAAAATACTCATTTTCAAAATCACCAACTTTTGCACTTATGTTCTTGTGACTTAAAAACTTATAAATTTTTTTACAAGAAGCCTGAAAAACTAAATGTCGAAACGCAAGTGAATATCCACCTTCCGGCGGGTCCAATCCTGGGCGGATACCAGGGTCCACCAGTACCCCAAAGTTCGGTCAAACCGCTTCAAATTTCTTGTACTCAGCAATTTTGGGTTATCACTATATATAGTATATTGCCTAATTCCCCCAGACAGACTTTTGTGGTTGTCTCTGCTGTTAAAATGGTTTTTTTTAAAGCTGGTTTTTAGTATTGATAAGCCGTATTTTGCTGCGAATTTGCATAACTTTGGGCTTTCACAAAAGTTAGCTAAGCACCAAACTTTTCTAAAGTTTTCAGGCCATTGTTGTCGATAACAATATGAAAAGGTTGTTTTGGGCCTCATAACGGATTAAGGGGACACACAAGATATAGTGGTTATGGGCTTTGAGTGAGAAAAGGGATTTTTCGCCTCGAAGCTTATCATGCAAGGTAGTCTGAATGCCCGATTTCGATTACAGCAGCCGTTTTAAGGGCCAAAATCGCCAAGTGAATCCTGTCGAAGATAGCCTTGCTCCGGATGAGGATTTAATTATGGAGCAGATTCTCGAAAATCTCAACACTACCCCTATTGGCCAGGTGTTAAAAAAGATTGCTTCGCAGCCGGAGGTCCGCAAGGAGAAAGTTCTTGACGTCCGCCGACAGCTTACAGAAGGTAAATATGATCTAAATGAGCATTTGGATGTTGCTCTCGATAGGGTTCTCGAGGACCTTACCGCATAAGGGGGGCTGCTTTGGGCCAAGCTTGATAGACAATTGAGGGGTGTTTGAGTCTCAAAAGGTGTCTGGTTGGCAGCGTGTTTGTATTCGACTTTTTGTCTTTTGGGTTTCCAATTTTGCGATTTACCGCAAAATGGGGTTTCTTTAACTACGAGACTATTTCAGGAACATCATCATCCGGCTCATCCATATCGACAGGTTTGTAGCCCGGCTGCTTTGATTTTTCCATCTCTTCTTTGAAAGCGACAATAACTTTTTCCTGAATTCTTTTTCTGCATTCCGAATTTATCGGATGGGCGATATCGGCGTGCAGTTTCATTCTGCCTTTGAAATCCTTTTTTGCCCTGTTTTCCTGGAGACTTGTTCCACAGTTATTGCAGAATTTGGCTCTGAGATGGTTTTTGCCTCCACACTTTTCACAATGGTCGCTCATTTTTCTGGAGGGCATAGCGACGAAGTAGCCGTTCGTACCTTCGATGACCTTGATGTCGCGGACCACAAACTCATCGTCCATCGTTATTGAGCAAAAAGCTTTTAACCTGTCATCTTTGTTGTTCACCATCTTGACTCTGACCTCAGTGATTTTCATTTTTTTTGCCTCGATTAAAAGTTTACCATCTATTGTTACTGGCGATAATGCTTTTGCAGCCAATTTTTTCTTCAAGTTTGTGTTTGTATTGCCCAGCTATCTCTTCATCCCCACTCTCGATGATAAAAAACATCGCTGAACCACTACCGCTCAGGCAGCAGGGCCCGATACCGAACGACTCAATTTTCGCTTTCAGTTCGGCTAGACCTTTTACCAAACTGAAACTGCTTTTCTGCAGCATATTTGCGCACATCTTTACTACTAAATCAATATTGTTTTTCCGGATATGGCTGTTTATTAGGGTGCTGAGCTTTTCATAGAGAGGTTGATTGTGTTCATAATTGGCGTAAACCTTTTCAGTGGAAACACTTACGTCTGGTAATATTAAAATAGCAAGAAAGTTAAAAAATTTTTCAATTTTTTTTATTTTTTCTCCTTTTCCTGTACAAAACGCCAACGGCCCACCCAAAAAGAAAGCCACATCGCTGCCGAGCTGCGGTGCCAGTTTGGCGAGCTGGCGATTGGGAAGGTGTAACTCCAGGTATTGGTTAAGCCCGATAAGAGTTGCCGCTGCGTCGCTGCTTGCCGAGCCGAGTCCTGAGCCGGCGGGGATATTCTTTGTCAGGGTGATTTTGATATCGGTTATTAAACCGCAACATTGCAGGAGCAGTTTGGCAGCCCGATAGACGAGATTTTCCTGGCCTGCGGGTGCCCATTGCGGCCCCTTGCAGACGAGTTCGATGCCGGCTTTTAGGCCCGGTTCGATGAGGATTTCATCATACCAGTTGACCTTGGCCATTATCGTTTCTAATTCGTGGAAACCATCCGGGCGTTTGCCGGCAACAAGCAGGCTCAAATTGATTTTGGCAGGCGCCCTTACCAATAACCCATCGCCGACGGTTTCAAATTGTTCTTTTTCAACCATAATAAATTGTATCTCGTGAAGCGTGAAGCGTATCTTGTTCAAAGCACTTATTTGCTCGTTGACAGTATAGCAGCTTATCCTTATTCTGAACACGTAATTTAGCTGCAAAAGACAAAAGACCCAAGACAAAAGACCCAGGACTCAAGACAAAAGAGAAATGGTGAGTAGTTAAATGGTGAGTGTTATTTTGTAGCGGATACGGAGAGGAAAAAATAAATGAACGAATCAGAATCAAAAAATGAAAAACCGAAGGAGGAACGCACGTTTGACCCTGAGCTTCTAAAGAAAGGCCTGCGTTGCGATCTGGACCAGTACGAGATGCTTAAACGCTGCTCGGATGCCAAAGATATGACCGAGTGGAACGAGTGGCGAAGAAAGAATCCAGACAAAGATATTTTTTTGGAAGGGGCAAAGCTTTCTCACCGGCCGCTCAAAGGTGTGCTCCTCAACGCCGGGGTACTACAAGATCTTAACACGGGGGAAATTACAAGCTTTCATGGAGAGGTTCATCTGGGAGATTCGTATTTTTTTGAGGCCTATCTGGAAGACGCGGATTTTAGGTATGCCAATCTGAAAGGTGCGAACCTTAGGAACACCAATCTGAAAGGCGCAAGGCTCAATCATGCACATCTGGAAGGCGCATCTTTCCGAACAGCTATTACGGATGGTTTCTCCCAGATTTGGTATCCTGAAGTTAACCGCTATTATAAGAATGGTCGTTATACGGATTTCAGAGGTGTTGGTCTGGGCAGTGTGAGAATTGACCCCGGGACCAAGCAGCTTTTGGAATATAATATCAGGCTGATGAACTGGGAGGAGTGGTATAAGGAACACCGTTTGCTTCATTGTCCGGTTTGGCTATTTTGGTTAATCAGCGATTATGGTCTTCGTACATGGAGAGTAATTGCAACTTTTTTTGGTTTGGCGATAGCATTTGCAGTAGTCTATTGGCTATGTCCAACCTTCGTCATGGTCAACCAAGTGGTTGGTGATATTAGAGGATTTTGGCATGCATTGTATTTTTCGGTTGTTACAATGACAACGTTAGGATTTGGTGATATTGCGGCGAATCCGGATAGCTGGGGAGGGCAGACATTATTAATGTTGCAGGTGATTTTGGGTTATGTTCTTTTGGGTGCGCTGGTGACTCGGTTTGCGGTTTTGTTTACGGCCGGTGGGCCGGCAGGGAAATTTTCAAATGAGCAAGGGAAAAAAGGACAAGGAGAATAAAGTGCCAGGTAAAGGCGATCGTACCAATAAATCAGAGCGGGCTAAGCGCGCTATTACAGAGATCATCGAGTTAACCGATGCGTTCTGCCGGAATTACCTCAACGAAGAATATCGGAGGCTCTGCGAAGAAATGGCAGGTATGCTCTATGCGTTAGACGTGCCGATTGAAAAGGGAAAAGCAGTTAGCTGGGCCAGCGGGATAGTTCACGCTCTTGGCTGGGTCAACTGCCTGTATGACCCGACAATGTCACCGCACATAACTTCCAGAGAGATATCGGATGAATTCGGCGTCTCCCAGGGTACAATGACGGCGAAATCAAAGATGGTCCGTAACGGGCTTCAACTGGTGCCGCTGGACCCGGACTGGTGCATATCAGTTGAGCCCGAGGACAATCCAATGGTCTGGATAGTGGATATCGGCGGGCTTATGATGGATATTCGCCATGCCCCACGCCAGATGCAGGAACAGGCATATCAACTGGGACTGATACCTTTCATTCCTGCTGATAAGCAGGAGCCGGAACCCGAATCCGGCACAGGAACAAATATCATAGAATTTCCTTCCAGGCAGAGTAAGAGTTCCAAACCAAAATCTGCTAAGAAGCCCAAAGACGATGGGCCTTCTTTATTTGAGGGTTTAGAGAAACAGGGAATATCGGATGCCGAATGACGAAGTGATAAGTAACGAAACGAGTGACAATCAACCAGCAGCGAGTAACCAGCCTGTTACGTGGTGGCATTGGCACAGGCGGTTGTATAACTGGGTTGTTCACTGGGCTGATACACGTTATGGGATGGCGGCGCTTATTGTGCTTGCCTTGACCGAGCCGATATGTGTGCCAATACCTGCGGATGTTCTGGTAATAGGGCTTTGTCTTGGTAAGCCGAAGCGCTCATTACGATACGGCTTGACCTGTGCGTTCTTTTCTGTTCTTGGTGGGACGGTTGCTTTTTCTCTTGGTTTGGCTATCGGGCCGGAACGGGTGGTGGATTTGTTCGGTACCATTGGCCTTGGCGCAAAAGCGCAGTTGGCACTTGACCTTTACACGAAATACGATTTCTGGGCAATTGCCATCTCGGCGCTGACGCCGGTGCCCTATATGATTTTTAGCTGGGTTGGAGGGATGGCTGAAGTTTCTCTGCTGAAATTTGTAACGATAAGTGTCGTGTTCCGCACGATGAGATTCGGAGGGGAGGCGCTGCTTTTTTATTTCTTAGGTGAAAAGGCACGGCGATTGATAGAAAAATATTTTAACATTGCCACGATTGTTGTTATTATATTGTTGGCCGTTGTGGTTTATGCGATAAAGCTGTTGGGCCGAATGTTTGCCGGCTAAAAAAATGAACGATGTCCAAAAACAGACACTTCTGAAGGTCGCACGCGATACCGTTGAGGCGGTTATCAGGCGGGAGCCGACCGAGGTGCCCCAATCGGACGACCCTGAACTGAACGCCCCCTGTGGGTGCTTCGTAACACTGAAGAACCACGGCCGATTGCGAGGATGTATCGGGCAATTCATTTCGGACAGTCCGTTGATTGAATTAGTTGGCCAGATGGCGAAGGCCTCGGCCACAGGTGACCCGCGTTTTTTCGCTGACCCGATAACCGCCGGTGAGTTAGACCAATTAGATGTCGAGATATCAGTTCTCTCGCCGTTGCAGCGGACTGATGAGCCGTTAAGTCTGCGGCTTGGTGTTGACGGCATTTATATAAAAAGGGGACATACGTCGGGCTGTTTTCTGCCCCAGGTTGCCACTGAGACCGGCTGGAGCAAGGAGGAATTTCTTTCCTACTGCTGCGCTCACAAAGCGGGTCTCGCGCCCGATGCCTGGCGAGAGCCGGAGACGGAAGTTTATTTGTTCACCGCTGATGTATTTGGAGCGGAGTTCAAAGAGATATAGTTCTCTGCTTTCGTTACTTTTCGATTTCGTTGCCGACTACATAGCCGCCCCCTGCTCCAATAAGTCCTCCAACTACCAATCCTCCACCCCCACCTGTCACGGCCCCTATCACTGCACCGCCAATCCCCCCAATCGCAGCACCCGTTTGGGCACTGGTTGCGCACCCGTTCATAAGGAGCAAACAGACGCAAAAAAATGCTAACGTCAAGACCATTACTGTCCTGCCTTTCATTTTATACCTCCATCTTGAACAATAATCCGGGATTTCACATATACACCAGTAATCAACACTGCCAAGCCTTCAGGCTTGATCAGATTACCAAATCCATCGTAAAAATGCAATTGTTTTGGACCTTTTCGTGTAGTTTTTTCGCCATCAACGTTAATCGCCTGATTCGATCAAGGATTTCCTGGAGGAGTACCTGGGGCACAGCTACCTTTGTCATCTGAAATATCACGTAGCGGGCCTTGCGCCCGATGCCTGGCGAGAGCCGGAAACAGAAGTCTATCTGTTCGCCGCTGAGGTATTCGGCGCGACGTTCAAAGAGATATAGCTTTTTAATACAGAGCCGTAATGACGAGTCGCCAGGGGGAAAACGGCAGCAGCCGGGCCTGCCAATAGCGCGTGCGGAGAACCTCCGCAGGCACACAGCATCAAGAAACTCAGATTTTACATAAAATTTACTTAATTATTTGTCAACCGATGGGCTACGATAGCCGTTTATATTAGTAGTTGGAGTAAATAGCCTCAATGGACAACACTGACAAAAGCTTAATAGACGCCCATTGTCAGGGCGACCCGACAGCGTTTAGTGAGCTTGTACGCCGATACGGGGACAGTATATTAGGATATTTGATGCGAATGAGCGGTAATCACCATCAGGCTGAAGACCTTTTTCAGGAGACTTTCAAGCGTGTGCACGAAAAAGCCCATACATTTCGCGGCAATCAATTTAAGAGCTGGCTTTTTACCATCGCAACAAATGTAGCTATCGATGGTTTGCGGAGGCGCAGACGGATGCGGGTTGTATCGCTGAATCAAAAACTCGATTGTACCGACCAGGACAGCGAAGAGCTGAGTGCTGTTGCATTAGCGGACGATTCGTGCGAGCCTTCGCAAGAGGCGGCAAAGGCCGAGCAGGCCGAACAGGTCAGAGACGCAATTGAGTCGCTGCCGACAAGACAGCGGGCGACGCTTGTTATGGCATATTATCAGCAGCTAAGTTACCCGGAAGTGGCAGAGGTTCTGGGCTGTTCTCTCGGTACGGTGAAAACACAAATGTACAGGGCACTTAGGACGCTGGCACAAAAATTACCTGATGTTTAGGCGGTAGTGAAATGAAACATCATCTTACAGAACGAGAGCTTATCGAATACCAGTTCAAACTAGTATCTGATATGCAAATAAAAGAAGCGGCCGAGCATCTCCAAGGCTGCGGCCAATGCCGTGAGCATCTGGAGAAGTTACAGCGGAAATTTTCTGCTCTGGATATGCTGCGTGGAGAGGCAAAGATTTCTGAGGATTTGATTTCGCGCGTGATAGAACAGGCCGGCCAGCCGGTACGAACAAGAATTGTTTGGTTTAAGAAATATGCGTGGCTCAGTTCGGCAGCGGCGGTGTTGTTGGTTGGATTTCTGCTGTTAACTACTCAGTTAGGTAAGGAGGGGGCAAAGGAACGTGAAGCTGCGGAAGAGCCGCTGTCGGCGATGGAGGAAATGGTGCTCACAAGCAAACCGGAAATTACATCGGCTCAGGATATGGATAAAGATGTGGTTGGGAAAAGAACACTTGCGATGGCGCTGAAGGAAAAGAGAGTTGACAGATATGCTGCATTTGATGAAGCTCCGGAGGCTGCAATACCTGAACAGCCTCCTTTTGCGCCGGCAAGTGCGATTGAATTGGTAACGCTGCCGAGACGGGACAAGGTGCAGCTTACGATTTATAATTCTGCTGATTTAACACTGGTACGGGAACGCCGGAATTTAACACTGAAGAAGGGCTGGAACTGGCTGCAGTTTATGTGGGCAAATACGCTGATTGACCCGACGTCACTGTCACTGGAGCCGTTGGCCCAGGCCGACAAAATCGATATACAGCAGTTAGTGTTTCCAGCGAGGCTGCGGGAGCTTGGCCGTTGGCTCATTCGCTCAGAGGTCAGCGGCCAAGTACCGTTCGAGATAACGTATTTTACCAGCGGACTTTCCTGGCGGGCGTTCTATATGGGCACGCTTTCGCAAGACGAAAAAACAATGCGATTGGCCGGCTATGTAAGAGTTGGTAACAATAGCGGGGAGGATTATGAAAAAGCACAGACCCGGTTGATTGTCGGCAAAGTCCATATCCTTGACCAAATAGCAGAACTGGCAAAACGCCAGTATCCTTACAACAGGCCGAGACGAGTTAGAGAATATGACAAGTTGTTTGTGCATGACGGAAAATACGCGGAGACGGTAGAGTACGGCTGGAAGGATGAGACCGAAGAGCTTGGATTTGCCGACCGGGCTGTTAATGAATTGAGACGTAAGGAAATCAGGAAAGAGGGTCTCAGTGAGTATTTCCTTTATACGATTGAGGGGACAGAGACCATACCAGACAAATGGGGTAAGAGACTGCTTTCGCTTGATGTAGAGGATATTGAAATCGAGAGTCTGTATAAATACGATGAGCAGCGCTGGGGCAATCAGACAATAAGATTCGTAAAGTTTGCAAACGACGAAGAGCACAACCTGGGCGAAACGCCGATTCCAAATGGGACGGTGAAGATTTACGGTCAGGCCGATGAGCAAGGCCATTTATCATACGTAGGCGGGACGAATATTAAATATATTCCAGTGGATGAAGAGGTTGAGTTAAATCTTGGCCCGGCCCGATTGGTCAACGTTGAGCCGAAGCTGATGGATTTTAAGACGGACAATTATATGTTCGATAAAAGGGGCAACGTTGCCGGCTGGGATGAAATACGAACCTGGAAAATCGAGATTACTAATACTCGTGCATTACCGATAGAGATTGAGGTTACCCGCGGCTTTGGCACGGCGTACTGGATAATGCAAGCCGATACTCCCTACGAAAAACACGATGCCACGCACGCTCGTTTTAACTTAAAGCTGGGGCCGCGAAACAAACGGACATTTGGATATATGGTAAGAACATATCACGGCGCGCGAGAAGAAACATTAGCTGAAAAAAACTGAAAGTTAAGAAATAAGCACAGATGCACAAAGAAAGTGAAAAGTAAATTTTTCAGGATATTAAATTATGACCAGTAAAACAAAGAGACTAATCGTTTTGATTATTTTCTGCATAATTTTTCTGTTTCCGAAATTGGGTATGTCGCTTATTACGGGTGAGCACGGCAACCGCCCCATCGAGGACCGCGGTTGGCCGGCTGGCTCGGTCCAGGTGGCAAATCTGCCGAGCCGGCTGGGCTATTGGGTAGGACCGCCGTTCGGAGGCGGGGAATATCATTTCCTGTACCGCTGCGAAAGTACGGACGAGTTCAATCAGGCGTTGAAGACCTTCGCCGCCATACGCGCGGGTAAGCTGGAACTTGTCGTACGTAATGGTCCCGAGTATAGTTTCTGGCTTAAAGAGAACGAGGAAGAACTATCGAAGCCAGAAAACCGTATCGACTGGACCTTTACTGTGTGGGTTCCACAGAATTGGAATAGTCTTTACAATAACCCCAGAAGCTTTTTCAGTTCGGACCATCCCAACTTCAAGAAGCCCGTAGCCACCCCCAAAGTGGATGTTTACATAGGCGGAGGTTCCATCGTTTGGGAAGATGTGAAGATTCCAAAGAATCTGGTGGTTATTAACAAGCGGCCCGGCTCTATCTCGCCGAAGTTCGCCGGCAAAGGTCTTGTCCACGGCAAAGTCTTCGACATTGCTACCGGAAAACCGATTGCCGGAGCGAAAATCACATTAGCCAAACGTGAGGACTACAGAAACTGGAAGGAAGTGATGCACGGCAAAACGGACGAGCAGGGTTTTTGCCAAATTCCAAAGATTCCGCTCGGTTACTACGAGATTCGAGTCGGGGCCGAGGGTTATGTTACGCGAAAACAGGCAGACTACAACAATAAGCGACCTGAGTATCATCAGTTTAACCTGGGACTGGCACGTCCATCTTATATCAAAGGTATCGTAACCGACCAGGCCGGTAATCCAATCGAGGGTGTCAATATCTCGGCTACCAATATTGTCGGGCCGGATGGATTTGGTTATCAATGCGTCGGTGATAGAGCTGTAATAACCGACAAACAAGGTCGTTTTGAGATACGTTCTTTACCTAAAGGAATGATGAGTATCAGATGCCGGGGAAAATCGCTGCACCTCAAAAACTCCATATTCGAGCGTTATTCAATTCCATCGGACCAAATCAGGCTCACTATGACTGGTACAGGTACAATCCGGGGAAAGGTTGTCGATAAAGATGGGAAAGCACCCTTGGGTAAAGTCCATATTAACATTCGGCCTCCAGGTGAGCAGCTTGGCAAATGGGGTGGTTCACGCATATGCGAAGTCGACGGCAGCTTTGAGTTCACCGGCGTGCCTCCGGGTGAATATCTCCTTGGCACTGATTTCAGGCTTGCATCTGAAGGCGACAGGACAAATGCCAAACTAATTTCAGTAGAAGCGGGTAAAACATACGAGGTGGAAATTATACATGTTGGACGATAATTCAAATGGTATGAATAGGTAAGAGTAACAGTGAAACTATTTTTTAGGAGATTGAATTATGAACAGTAAAAGAAACAAACTAATGGCAATTGTGCTGCTGCTTGTGGCCAGCGCAATCTCTCACGGCAGAATCAAATTAGTGGCGCTGCCTGAGCGGGCGGCGACGGTGATTCGCCTGGACAACCCGAGGGCGACGCTAATCGAAGAAGAGCGCGTCCTGACATTGCAAAAAGGCCTTAACAAGGTGGACTTTTCCTGGAAGGCTGTCTCCATCGACGCCGACTCGATTCGGCTCCGGGTCCTCGACCATCCGGACAATGTAACACTGCTAAATGTAAGCTATCCGCCTAATGAGGCGGCCCTGGTCTGGGAAATCAGCAGCGATGGCGACTATGCCGAGACGGTGCGAATCAGCTATCTGCTGAGCAATATCGACCGGCTGATTACTTACAAGGCGATAGCCGATAAGGCTGAAACCGTGGTTGATTTGAAAAGCTACTTAGTGCTGCGGAATTTCTCAGGTGAGGATTTCGCTAAGGCGCGGGTGCTGCTGGATTATGGAGAGTCCTTCGAGCAGGGCATCGACCATGAGGAAACCAAGCAGATGCTGTTTCTAAAAGCCGCGAAGGTGCCGATTACAAAAATCTGGACATTTGATGCAGCCAGGCTGCCGTGGGACCCTGAACAGTTGGAAAACAGGAATGTTGGTATCCCGGTAAGCTATCGAATTGTCAACGAAGCCAAAAGCGGATTAGGCGAATTTGCCCTCTGGGGCGGCAAGGCACGGCTCTTCCAGGACGATGGGCACGAGAGCACCATCTTTTTGGGCGAAGACGTAACGGCACTGGTGCCGGTTGGTGAGAAGATGGAACTTTATATCGGCGACAGCAGGGACATAGTCGTTACACAGCGCAAAATGAAGGACACCAGAATCAACATACGAAGGAACAACGATAGAAGCCCAAAAGTTGTTCTCTATGACACGGACGAAATAATTACTGCGAAAATCGAGAATTTCAAGGACAGTCCTGCGGTGCTGACGATGATACAGCACATCCCCGGCCAATGGGATATGGAAAAGTGTAATATGAAGTACGAAAAAAAGGACGCTAATAAACTTGAGTTCGAGATTAAGCTTCCCGCCCGTACCCCGGACGGTCCGGCCACGAAGGAGCTGACAATGCACTACCATCGGCGCAATATAAGGCCGGGAGTAAATGTAAGGCCGGTGCCTACAGGACCGCAGCCGATTATCAGAAGATAATAAAAACTTCAACCGGTCCAAATTAAAGGAGCACCAAAATGAAACGCATAATATTCACTCTACTTATAATCGTTGTGATGGCCGGGGCCAGCCAAGCCAAGGTCGATCTGGTTACACTGCCTTCGCGGGATACTGTACAGCTTACGATTTATAACTCAGCGGATATGACATTGGTACGAGAAAGCAGAGCACTTACGTTAAAAGACGGGAAAAACAAGCTGCAATTTTCCTGGGCCAATACGCTCATCGACCCGACCAGTCTTGAGATGCTGCCTAAGGCCGATGCGGATAAAATTGACATCGCTGATTTGACTTATCCGCCGAGGGTAAGGAACCTCGGCCTGTGGAATATCGAAAGTGATGTAAGCGGCAAAGTGCCGGTGGAGATTACATATCTGACGAGCGGATTAAGCTGGCGGGCGTTTTATATGGGAACGCTCACCGAAGACGAAGAGACGATGCGCCTGAAGGGCTATGTGCGGGTAACAAATAACAGCGGCGAAGATTATGAGAACGCCCAGACACGCCTGATTGTCGGCAAAGTCCACATACTCGACCAGATTGCTGAGCTTGCCCGGCGGCAATACCCCTACGGCAGACCGGGTGAAGTAATTCCCATGCCTGGCATGGCGCCGCCCCCCAGAGCCAGAGGCCGGATGGAGGCCAAAAAAGAATTTGCATTGGCAGAAGAAGCTGCGGTTATTCAAGCGCAGAAAGAAATTAGAAAAGAGGGTCTTAGCGAGTATTTTCTTTATACAATCGAAGGGAAGGAGACGATACCGACCGGCTGGTCGAAACGGCTGCTCAGCTTTGACGTTGACGAAGTGCCGGTCGTAAATCTTTATAAATACGAAGAACAACGTTACGCCAAATCTGTCGTTCGGTTTCTCAACTTCAAGAACGACAAAGAGCACGAACTTGGCGAAACACCCATCCCGGGCGGGATGCTGAAGGTCTATAGAAATGCCGGCGGTGAGGGGCACTTATCTTATACGGGACAGTCTTCGTTCAAGTATATCCCTGTGGATGAGGACGTAGAGCTTAATCTTGGTGCGGTTGCCAACGTTGTTGTCGAGCCGACGCTTATGGATTTCAAGACGGAAAATTACAGGTTCGACGGGCGTGGCAACGTTTCCGGCTGGGATGAGATTCGCATGTTCAAAATTGAAGTTAAAAACACTCGCGACATTGACGTTAAGGTCGAGATTAAGCGTAACTTCAACACAACGTACTGGAAGCTGGCCAGAAGCGGCGACTTCGGTAAATTCGAGCAGGTGGACAAGGACACCGTCAAATTCAACCTGACGCTCAAGCCAAGGTCGATAAGGAAATTTGAGTATGCGCTAAGGACCTATCACGGCACAAGAGAGGACGATTGGCGGTGATAAATTAACAAGGGAACACAAACAATAGCAAAGAGGACTGCAAAATGAAACGCATAATATTCACTCTACTTATAATCGCTATGATGGCCGGCATCAGCCGGGCGAAAGTCGATTTGGTAACATTGCCTTCGCGGGATACTGTACAGCTTACGATTTATAATTCAGCGGATATGACATTAGTGCGTGAAAGCAGGGCACTGACGCTGAAAGGCGGAGAAAATAAGCTGCAGTTTTCCTGGGCCAATACACTCATCGACCCGACCAGTCTGGAAATGCTGCCTAAGGCCGACGCTGATAAAATTGACATCGCCGATTTGACTTATCCGCCGAGGGTAAGAAACCTCGGCCTGTGGAATATCGAAAGCGGCATAAGCGGTAAAGTGCCTGTGGAGATTACGTATCTGACCAGCGGACTTTCCTGGCGGGCATTTTATATGGGCACGCTCACAGAAGATGAAAAAACGATGCGACTGCAAGGTTATGTACGGGTAACCAATAACAGCGGCGAAGACTACGAAAATGCACAGACGCGCCTGATTGTCGGCAAAGTCCACATACTCGACCAGATAGCTGAACTTGCCCGGCGGCAGTATCCTTATGGCAGACCAGGGGAAGTAATTCCGACGGAGGGAGTACCGCTTCGGCTTCGGGAACTTGGCCAAAGGACAAGGCTTGAAATGGAAAGCGTAGCTTGGGCCGACGTAAGGTCGCCTGCTGAACCAAAGGAAATCAGAAAAGAGGGTCTTAGCGAGTATTTTCTCTATACAATCGAAGGGACCGAAACGATACCGACCGGCTGGTCCAAACGGCTGCTCAGCTTTGACGTTGATAAAGTACCGGTGGTAAACCTTTACAAATATGAAGAAGAACGCTATGGCCCTTCCGTCGCCAGGTTCCTAAGCTTCAAAAACGACAAAGAGCACGAATTGGGCGAAACCCCAATCCCGGGCGGGATGCTTAAGGTTTATCGAAATGCCGGCGGTGAGGGGCACTTATCTTATACGGGACAGTCTTCGTTTAAGTATATCCCTGTGGATGAGGATGTAGAGCTTAACCTTGGAGCGATTGCCAACGTTGTTGTCGAGCCGACGCTTATGGATTTCAAGACGGAAAACTACAAATTCGACAGGCGCGGCAACGTTTCCGGCTGGGACGAGATTCGCACATTCAAAATTGAAGTCAAAAACACTCGCGATATTGACGTTAAGGTCGAGATTAAGCGCAACTTCAACACGTCGTACTGGAAGCTGACCAGAAGTGGCGACTTCGGTAAATTCGAGCAGGTGGACAAGGACACCGTCAAATTCACCCTAACGCTCAAACCAAGGTCGATAAGGAAATTTGAGTACGTCCTGAGAACCTATCACGGCGTAAGAGAGGATGACTGGACAAAACCACTCTCAGGAATTTATGAAGCAAGACTTCCGCAAAAGCAAAGGCAAAAGACCCAAATAGCCCAAACGGAGAATCAACCATTAGTAGTGCGTATCGCTGATAAAACCCTTCCCTGTGGTATTGGGCGCGTGAAGAAAAACAAGGCCTGGAATGAACCATACAGATATGTTTTCTATTCTTATCCTGAATATATCGAGAATTGTCAGCACATTTTTATGAGGCAAACAGGAGGCGGAGCAACAGGTCGATGGTTTAAGACGGGCCAGATTGATGTGTCAAAACCATGTTGGCTTTACGCTGCCGTATATAATCCATCAAACCAACAGCGTCAGATATGGCAGGATGAAGGCTGGGAGATTCTTCCCGAAATTCTTCAAGATCTTGGCGATCCCCGGAGAAAGCCTCGCCCTGTCCGTGGTTATACCTTAATGCGCAAGCGTATCTCTGAGGGACCAGTCAGCTTTGATACAAAAGCTGAGAAAACGAACATGGTCATCTGGATTTTCAAGGAAACAGAGGCCAAATGATAAAAAGGGTCAACAAAATGAAACGCATAATATTTACGTTACTTATAATCGCTGTGATGGCCGGTATCAGCCAAGCGAAAGTCGATTTGGTTACACTGCCTTCGCGGGATACGGTGCAGCTTACGATTTATAATTCAGCGGATATGACGTTAGTCCGTGAAAGCAGGGCGCTGACGCTAAAGGACGGAAAAAACAAGCTGCAATTTTCCTGGGCCAATACGCTTATCGACCCGACCAGTCTGGAAATGCTGCCTAAGGCCGACGCTGATAAAATTGACATCGCCGATTTGACTTATCCGCCGAGGGTAAGAAACCTCGGCCTGTGGAATATCGAAAGCGGCGTAAGTGGTAAAGTGCCGGTCGAGATTACGTATTTGACGAGTGGGTTAAGCTGGCGCGCGTTTTATATGGGCACGCTCACAGAAGATGAAAAAACGATGCGACTGCAAGGTTATGTACGGGTAACCAACAACAGCGGCGAAGACTACGAAAATGCCCAGACACGCCTTATTGTCGGCAAGGTCCATATACTCGATGAGATATCTGAGCTTGCCCGGCGGCAATACCCCTACGGCAGACCAGGTAAAATAGAACCGGAAATGGAGGGATTGAAACAAAAACTGGAAGTGGCTAAAAGGGTGATGTCTCTGTCAAGGGCCGCCGGCGCCGCACCTCCCCCAAAACCCAAGGAAATCAGGAAAGAGGGCCTGAGCGAGTATTTTCTCTATACAATCGAAGGGACGGAGACGATACCGACCGGCTGGTCGAAACGGCTGCTCAGCTTTGATGTTGACGAAGTGCCGGTCGTAAATCTTTATAAATACGAAGAAGAACGTTATGGCACCTCTGTTGTTCGCTTCCTTAGTTTCAAGAACGACAAAGAGCACGAATTGGGCGAAACTCCTATTCCCGGTGGGATGCTTAAGGTTTACAGAAACGTTGGCAATGAGGGACACTTATCTTATACGGGACAGTCTTCGTTTAAGTATATCCCTGTGGATGAGGATGTGGAGCTTAACCTTGGTGCGGTTGCCGACGTTGTTGTTGAGCCGAAGCTTATAGACTTCAAGACGGAAAACTACAGATTCGACAGGCGAGGCAACGTCTCCGGCTGGGACGAGATTCGCACATTCAAAATTGAAGTCAAAAATACTCGCGACATTGGTGTTAAGGTCGAGATTAAACGCAACTTCAACACGTCCTACTGGAAGCTGACCAGAAGCGGCGACTTCGGTAAATTCGAGCAGGTGGACAAGGACACCGTCAAGTTCACCTTAACGCTCAAGCCAAGGATACCGTCACGGAAATTTGAGTATGTGCTGAGGACGTATCACGGCGTAAGAGAGGAGGATTGGAGAAGAAACTCGCAGTAAGGATTTGAGAACGACGTGCGAATCGGGCCTATAGTTTTTTGGAGCGGTGCCGGTATGAAATCCCCGGGTTAAGCCGGGGGTTTTTTGTTTGTATTGTCAAATCAGGAGTTTTTCAATCGGCTACGGCCATTTCGGTTTCGGGCCTGAAGACGTCAAACTCTGGACCGAACTGCCCTAAGTATAGCAGAGAGTAGGCCCGTTTGAAAACCAGCACAGGTAATAGTATGACAGTACCGATATAGGGTATTAACAGCAGCAAGCTTACACAGCAGAGGCAACATCCTATACAAAAGCCAATCCTAATAATTGCACCTATCACTATTGCTATGACAATTTGAAAAAGAATATACAGAGCGAAGCGGGCTTTGTTTACTGAGAGGATTGTCAGGAATTCCCGCCAGCCGGCTATGCAGTTTGTTGTACGTAGGAACATAATTGGTACTACAAAGTCCGTTGTGAATTTGCCAATTACGGCGAAGACAATTGAGATAGCAATAATCATGAGGACAATCATTACAATGCCTAACACACCGGCTACACTTGGAATGTTACCGGCAATCATTATAGCGATAAGGCCACCGGCCAGAAGACAGGGCAGTCCTATTGCACCTAAACCTATTAAGCCTAATACGATTCTGAACAAAAACAAGCTGTTGGCGTGTTGTCGGAATTTTGCCCAGGGAACTTTGACCTCTGCCTTGTTCTCGGCAACACAGTGGAGGAACATAAATCGTCCCCGGCTGCTCAGCCAGGTAAAAACAAGCCACAGCACTATTATCAACATCACTCCAATTAAGGCTACAGGAATGATCCAGCCCATATTCTCTAAGACAAACACTTTTGCCCCACCGAAGGCCTCACGGGCTTCAGATGACCCACCTCCTCTGCCTCCTCCGTTTCCCCCCCCGCCGCCTTTTCCTAAGTATGCCAGCCAGGCGCAGAAACCAATAACAAACCATTTGCGCAAGTCGAAGGGACTAAAAAGTATCGTCTTTACCTTCTCGAAAGCAGGGCCGATAGGCTCGATTACACTTACTGTCGGTGGGCGTTGCGGGGTCATAATATAAGTCCTCCAAGATAAATAAACCGGTTAATGAACATTATATCGGCATCGCATCGTGCAAACTTTGCCCAATTTCGTTGTTCTAACTCATTAGGCACTCAAATTTACCTTTCAGCTAACAAGTTCTATTAAGTAATATGCGCAAAAAGGGAAAATTACTCACACTTTTTTGATATTTCCCTCACATCCCCTGATTGCCGGTATTGTGAAGCAATCTTTACCTTCCGGATACGACCTTTACTGGTCCGCATTATGTTTGACTTTCATGACAGCACAGCTTAGGAGGGGTATTACGTTTATTTTGGGCTGTTCCGGAATTATAGGACAGCTTCTGCAAGATTAACAAGCCATTAAACGGCTCAAGCTTACATACATATCCTTTGTCTCGTGACTGGTTGTTCGTGATTTGATTCACGATTCTCGATTCACGCCTCTGGCTTTTCCTGCTGCTGTTTAAGTAAGCGCAGCTCTTTTTGAATCGGCCAGTCGCCGAAGGCCAGAACAAAGGGCATGATTATATTCGCTATTGGCACGAGCATTAACAGCCCGAGCGCCCAGCAGTAGCCGGCCTTGGAAAATATCTTACAGAATATCAATGCCGTTATGATGGCCACTATCAAGCCCATAAGAATTCCGAACGCGATGAGCATCACTATGAACACGCGGGCCGCTTCCGGACTAGACTGGAAAGGAGCAGCAAGTTCCATATTTCTCCCTTTCAAAGAATACTATTTGTTATTCCCGCGAAACTTGTCCTCGACTCCGATCGGGGAGCGGGAATCTATAATTACGATATGTTTGTGGTTTCCCTGCTCCCCGCTTCCGCGGGGACGAGTTTACACCTGCGAAAGCAGGTGCAGGGATGACGATACCAATCAATCATTTTAAGACATTCACTTAACGGCAAACGTTTTATTCTAAATACCAGGTTAGTAGTATAGCAAATAGTCGTTCCTTTTACAAGGCCAATTTAGTCGTAAGGGTCAGTGGCTGCGAAAGCTCATAACCTGTTTAGCTTAGCTATAACCCGAGCTATCCGGTCGCGGCGGGCTTCAATGGGGGCCGGGTCTTTAGTGAAAGTCTTCATATCCTTGGTAATACTTTCCGGCACCTCAAGCAGAGCAGAGTATTTTTTACGCTGTTGCGGGGTGAGTTTGTCCTTTTTAGCTTCGAGCAGCCTGCTCAGAATGGCAAGGTATTCATAGTCCTCGATGCCGTCGCGCAGCATTTCCCAGCGGATGCTTTCAACCGGCCCGTCGAGAACCGGCTCGGACGGGTGGGCATCCGCAGCGGCTTCGGGTGGGTAAATGAATCGGCCATCACCGTTACCCCAGGGTTTTTTAGCGCCTTTCGGTGTGCTGTAACTGGAACGCCAGCCCATTGGGTCCTCGTAGGGGTTCTGGGGATGCTCTCGGTTCGGATAAGCGGCGGAACTGGTCCAGTAGTTTGTCTGCCAGACTAAGATGCCGTCGATTTTGCGTTTCCAGCTCTGCCAGAGCCAGACTCGCAGCTCGGTGCCGGGATGGTCGATAAACAAAGTGCAGTATGGTGCCTTTGGGCCGGTGCAGACGTACCACCAGAATTTTTCGCCATACCGTCGTCGCTGTTCGGCGGGTTCGTGTTTGTAGTTATAGGAAACAGGACACCAGATATTCGGCCCGCCAAGTAGTTTCGGCTCGACCTGTTCGGTTAGCATACGACTGATGTCCGGTGCTGCGTCTTTGAGCTTGGCGAAACCGTTCATAACGAACTCGTAGTCTTTAGGGGCAGGCTCATCGAACCAATAGACGAAAGCCTCGTCGAGCCAGCCTTTTTCGCGCAGGTGCTCCTGGATTTCGCGGCAGTAGGTGTTAAAGGCAGCTTTGTAATGGGGTGTATCCTCGCTGAAGCCGAGCAGTTCCGGCTCACGTCGGGAATGGAAAGTCCCGCCGCCGAGGCCTGGGATGCTGAGCCGAAATGAGTTAAAGTGGTAGTAATCAATTCCCCGCTCCATCGCTTTGTCCCAGGCGGTCCAGTCAAACACCGGCTTAAGTTGTTCGGGTTTAATTGTCTTGGTAACTTTGGGCCAGGTAACTGTGAGTCCGTCCAGCGGCGCAGGGTTGTAGGGCGAGATATGATGGGCGCTGAAGCTGGCCCAGTACTTATCGAGGACCTGCCGTCTGTGTTTAGAATCGGACAGTTTCTGATAGCGGAATACATTAGACGTGGAAAAGCCAAAAGCCGTTGTGCAGGTCATCCGGTCGGGAAGAACGAAATCATAGACCTCGAAGCGCAGTTTAACATCGGCACTGTAGTTTTGCGCAGCAAGGTGAACACTGCCGGTATAGATTCCTGCCGGAACCTGACGTGGGACTTTGACGCGAATCCAAAATGGCTGATTTTTACCCGCCTCCAGTTTAATAGGGTCTCTTAACGGCGGCAGTGGGTCCGGCCAAAGGCCGGGCTCTGAACTCTTATCAGTTGGGCGTGTAACATTGACGTATCGCACTTTGAGCACTTCCACGTTCTTAGCAGGGATAACCGCTCCGCCGGGGCCGGTCAACGCTCCGGCTCGCACAGTAAAACCTCTTAAAGGAACTGTTGGCCGAACTACTAATTGTGCTGCCTCGGCTTCGTTGTGGGCGGCACGTATCACAATTGTTCGGCCTTTTGTTTCGGGCAGCGGCTTGTCCGGACTTATTTTCCAGCCGGACAAGGCCCACCATAAACCGACCCGCTCAGTCGAGCCGGCAAGCAGCTCACCGTAAGGGGCGTTAAAGTAATTACTGGTTTGAGCTAATACACTCTGGCTGCTCAGCAATAGAGCTAAGCAAAGAATTGTTCTTAACATAGGACATCACCTCCAAAGCTGATTTTCAATTTCAATCTGGCCGACCCCGCACAAATTGAGCTTCCGTTCTCCGTAGTACTACGAAGGATGAATAGGCTCACGCCTAATTGGTGCGGGGTGGGCCATCGCTGAATTTTCAACTATAAATCCCAGTTCGTCAAGAGCTTTTTTACTCAGGCAAGCATTATTCTGTGATGACCGGAGGATGATTGACCCTTAATTAAAAAAGTTTTATAATAGAAATGTAAATATGAACCTTTATAAAATCCAGACCAGCCGTGTTTTGAAAATGAAAAAGAATCTCGAACAAATCACCAAAGAAGATAGCCGATTCGGCCCACCGGCTATCAGGTTCGTTTACGAGGGACTCGACTTCACCGCAAAAAAGATTACTGTTGAACGCAGGCACGTCAGCGGCCAAACTCTCTGCGAGGGGCTGCGAAAATTAGCTATCAAAAAGTGGGGCAGAATGGCAATGGTAGTCCTGAATGTCTGGGGCATTAAAACAACACGCGATTTCGGTGAAATCGTTTATCTGATGATAAAACACGAGTTGATGAACGCCGCGGCTACCGATTCGATAGACGATTTCAACGATGCCTATGATTTCAAATCCGTTTTTAAAGACCAGTTCGAATTTTGAATGACCAACCTCAAATCAATTGCCGATAATCGAACGACTCAGAAGTATTCGGTCAGTAGTTAATTAGTGAGTGGTGAGTAGTGAGTGGTGAGTAGTGAGTGGTGAGTAGGTCAGGTTTAATTAACCAATTTCTGCTGAGGCAGAGTGCTTCAACCTGCTGTTATGGCACCATTGATGCCACATTTTTCGATAGGCCGCTTCAACGCGGTTGGCAAGCCCATTTGCGTCAAACAGCTTGCTGGTGGCCATCCGCTCCCGCATTGAAGCGCGAATCTTCACAAGGGCCTCCAAATTCCCGGCAAGCGCAGTGGCCCTGGCAACATACTCCTCGGGCGTTGAGGCGGCGAAGAATTCAAGACCGAGGTAACTCAGTATGACCAGTCCGACCCGGGAAACACAACATCTGCCGACCAGTGAGATTACGGGAACACCCATCCACAAGCCCTCCGAGGTGGTTATACCGCCACTGAACGGATAAGTGTCCAGCGCAATATCCACCTCCCCGTACAGTTTTAAGTGCTCATCGGGTGGTTTCCACCCATATATAGCTACTCTGTCCTGGCCAATCCCCAGTTGCTCGAACTGCCGGAAGTAATAATCTCTCATCTGTCGGTCAACACCTCCTCCAAACTTCAGCAGAAAACGGGAGTCGCTGTTAGCCTTTAGCACTTCTGCCCAAAGTGCCATAACGAAGGGATTGACCTTGCAGCTATTGTTAAACGACCCAAAGGTAACATAACCTTTCCGAAGGGCTGGAAGGGATGCCTCCGAGGGAGCGAGGTCATGAGACCTGTAACAAAAAAATCCCTCCGGCAAAAAGACCAGTTCTTCGGTGTAGAATTTCTGTGACCCCGGCGGGTCGGCCAGAGTATCGGTCAGGCGATAATCGACCGCCTGCATTCCGGTTGTGTCGATTCCTATATAGTCAACCTGAATAGGAGCGGGCTTATATGCCATCACAAGCAGGCGATTATCGCTCACATGCCCCCCAAGATCCACCAGGATATCAATCTGGTCATCTTCAATCAAACCGACGACCGATTCATCATCCATTCCATAGATGTTTCGGTAGTGGTCGAACTTTTGTTTAAGGCGTTCCGTAACACTGCCCGGCATTTTTACGTTACCGTATCCATAAACTTCAACCACTTCACGGTCGTGTCCGTCCAGAAGCGGCTCAAAGTTATATGCTATCGAATGCATGCAAAAATCCGGTGAGATGTAACCTACTCGGAGCTTGCGGTCAGGGTCCGGAACGTTGTTGTGAGATACTTTGGCCAGAGAAGCAGAGGCATGAATCCGGCCCCATCGCTCATGCTCCTCAAAAAGCATGTGGGGGGCCAGGTTCGGCAGATAATGCAGGTTGAACAGGAAGTTAGAGTGCATCGCTGCATTGGCCGGTTCGGTTTCCACCGCCTTTCGAAATAGATTGATACCATCCTGGGTTTTGCCTGTTCCTATCAGCATCCTGGCCAGGTTGGCCAGGAGTTCGGCATTATTCGGGTCCGCCTCGACAGCCTTTTTTTGATATTCTATTGCCTCCGACAGATGTCCCATACGCTGGCAGATATATCCCAGTTCGTTGTGCACTAAAGCGTGTGGTTCCTGATTCAAGATATTTTCGAACCACTCTTTGGCCTTGTTTATCTGTCTGGTTTGTTTGAACACCATCCCCAGCACTAACATAATATCTGTTCGTGAGGGATCCTGCTCGATGATTTCCCTGGCGGCTTCTTCGGCCTGGTCATTTAGAAGCTTGATTGCTTCCTTGACGCGTCCGGCTGCTACGGCCTGGTTGGCCTTGATTAGTGATTGCGGCAATTCACTGCTCGAACTGAGCAGGTGCAAATTGCCATCTTTAAAAACTAACGTTCCCAGTCTGCCTTGCATTTAATTGGTTACTCAAACTGACCTATTTGGTCGCGAAAATAACTATAAGTATTATATTAACAGTAACATAGCACGGTTTGTCATCAACTACTCACCAACTTCATTGTATGCTATCGGCAAAATTGGTAATTTCCGGCAAGATTTTTTAATAGACGAGTTTTGGATATCGCTAAAGGCAGCATAATAAAAGTGCCGGATTGTGGCAGTATTCTGTAACATCTAATTTGATGGGTGGCAGCCTCAAGCGAGTCCCGAAAAATCGGGGCGAGCTTGGGGATGGCTTGGAGCCTGTCATTTTGGGGTGGGGTAATAGCACTGCAGGCCGGACATTATCATATGCACACCGATAGAAGCGATGAACAGACACATCACTTTTGAAAATACCGTGCAGACCATTTTGCCGAGAAACCTGTGGATAGGCTCGATGAACCGCATTATGAGCCAGAGTATGCCGAAGACCACAGCGATTGCAGCTACTGCCTTTAAAGGCCCGGACCTTTCGAGCGTCGTCAAGCTGGTTACCATTGCACCGGGCCCGGCAAGCAGCGGACAGGCCAACGGCACACAGCCAATCTCATAAGGACTGAAAGTCCCTGTAACCATTACCGAACGACGCAGCGAGCCGAATATCAGATGGTCGATGGCGATAATCAGCAGCAGTATCCCGCCGGCAAGCTGCAAATCAGCTAATTGAATGTGAAAGACGTAGTTCAGTACTGCTCTGCCGGCAAATGAAAAGCCCAACAGAATAAGCACGCCAACTGTCACGGCGGTATTAAAGGCCTTTTGACTTTGACCATTGGGAGTGTGCTCGGTAATATGGAGCAGTATGGGGATATTGCCTATCGGGTCAACAATTGCAAATAACGCTAAAATCGCTTCAACATAAGACATTTTATTATAATCGGCTGATTCGGAACCAAAAGTGCAGTTGATTTTTGATTTGCCGCCGATTACGTAGAACAAATACTGCTGATGCTTGTTGTGTCATTGCGAGCGAGGCGCAGCCGAGCGCGGCAATCTCCGGCGTTACGGTTGAGATTGCTTCGGCGTGGCGCTTCTCGCAATGACATTCGTTATCCGAGTTGTTACGAAGCCCTATTCTAATTCGAGCATAAACGCCTGGTCGCATCTGCTTGACAGGTGCTCCGGCTTGTATTCGACAAATCCGTAGCTCTTATATAAACTAATCGCTTCTTTTAAGACCGAAGCGGTTTCCAGAGTCATTCTCTTGAATCCGATTTGCCTTGCTTTTAACAAAGCATCTTCCAGCAATAATTTGCCTAATCCTTTGCCTCTATACGAGCTGTGTAAATACATTTTACGAAGTTCGCACGTCTGCCTATCGACCGGATACAGCCCGTAAGCTCCAATGATTGAGCTGTCCTTTTCTTCAAGCACATAAAACGCCCCGCCTCGTTCAAAATAGGAATGCTCAATATCTTTAATGTCGGCGTCCGTGCACGCCGGGTCCGGCTTCAAATTGTATTCCTTTAAGACCTCGTAAACCAAACGTGCGATTTTTTCGCAATCTTTATTGTTTACAGGCCTCAATCTCGGCCACGGGTTTTCCTGCATACGTTCTCCCTTTGATGTCTTATCTGCTTCCGTAAACCACCAGCTAATATAGATTATATTTATTAGCTCAAACCGACTGGATTCTCTATGTCATTCCCGCGCAAGCGGGAATCCAGGTTCTTCTAATTAGTGTTATGCGTATTTTCTTCGGCAATTTTTAACTGTGATTGGTACAATTGCATCCGACCCCCAAACAAAAGTCAAGCCGACAATTTCAAAACCCAAAACAAAATCCCCCGAAAGCGGGGGATTCTGCTTAATTAAAAATACCTTTCTCTAATTCAGGAAGATGGGTACTACGCCTCACTTTCCGTAAATTACACCTTGCTTGTTATTTAGTAAAACTGTTTGGTGGAGTTACACCGTCCCAGGTTAGTCCTGCGGCCGTCACATCGGTGACTGTCGTTGTGTACATGCCGGACGGAGAATTCCTCAGCTTATACGTTAAGGTGCCATCTGTCCCCGTTGTGCCGGTTCCTGTAGCATAGAACGATCCGTCACGGTAGGTGTTAATTGAAACCGAGGCATCAGCAACTGGATAACCGAAGTCATCCTCAAGAGCAACGGTTATCAAAAGATGTCTGCCTCCGCCTATAGTGCTGTAGTCAATAGAAACAACGCTTACGGTGGTCGGCTCTTGTGGAGGAGTCCCCACAGTGATACTAATTAAGTCGGTTCCGGTCTTGCTGCCGGAGTCGGTTACCGAGGCGGTGATCGTATGGGTTCCATCGCTCAGGATAGCGGAGAAGCTGCCTCCAGTGCCAATCGGCCCGTCTATGCTGGATGTCCAAGCCAACCCAGCGGTGAGGTCTCCATCTTCGGTGTCGCTGGCCGTTCCCTCGAAGAGGATATTGGCCCCAGAGTCAAAGGTAGAACCATCTGCAGGGCTTGTAATAGAAACGGTCGGTGGCTCATTTTCCGGTGGCGGTGGTGCTCCCGCTGCCTCATCGGCATCCACTAAACCGTAGCCGTATTTAGTGTCCAATCCCGTAGGACCCAGGTCGTCGGCCGTGTTCTGCAATTGCGTCCGGACATCCCCTATACCAGCGGCGATGACAAGGGCGGCCGTCCCCGCGACATGTGGGGCGGCCATGGAGGTTCCGCTACCTGTTGCATAGCCACCATCTTTGTACGTCGAATATATGCCCACTCCCGGCGCTGAGAGCTCCAAGGCCGGGCCTGTGCTGGAAAACCTTGCTCTGGAGTCGCTCTGATCGGTTGCGGCGACAGCGATGACCGACGCATAGGCTGCGGGGTAGCTAATGTTATCTCCTCGACCAGGTGGATTGCCACTGTTGCCGGCTGACGCAACTAAGAGCAGAGAGGCACTGGCTTCATCACAGGCATCTTGCAAGGCTTGAATGTGTACGTCAGCCCCCAGACTCATATTGACAATGTCCATGTTGTTGTTAACAGACCACTCTATTCCGGCTATGACGTCGCTGACGTAGCCTGAGCCGCTACTATCGAGTACTTTTACTGACGAGACGCTGGCTTCGGGAGCCACGCCGACCACGCCACTGTCGTTATCTGAGGCTGCAACAATGCCCGCGCAATGGGTGCCATGGCCATTATCATCGTCACCATCAGTTGTGCCTTCAACAAATGTGACATTGCCAGCAACTGCTAAGTCAGGGTGATCTAAATCAATTCCCGTGTCAATGATGGCCACGTTCACTCCTGCGCCTTTATTACCACTGTCATGAACCGTACCAGCGCCTATGCGCTTTACCCCCCAGGAGTCGTCCAATTCAAGGTCAAGGGCGTAAACCATGGCGTCTGGTTCAATGCTTAACACAAAAGGATTCCGCGAGAAGCCTTGCAATGCTTGCTCGGGTATTCGAACGGAGATGGCCGAGATGATATCATAGACATGGTCCACTGCTCCCCCAGCACGAAGGACAGCTTGCTCTGCAGGGCCTGGATGACCTTCGATAGTAACGATATACCGCCCCATCTCTTGGGCGCTGCTCTGTCCCACAAGAACTACAAACGTCATCAACAATACGGCGAAAACTTTTGCTTGTCTTTTCATTTTTGTTCCTTTCAATTTAGTTCAATTTGACTACGGGATACAATATTATAAATTCGAAATTCGAGCCTGATTATATTATCGGTATTTTGGTCTAATTTGATAAGTCATCGTGTATTTTGTTTTCACGCCGCACCCTCCATGCTAACAAATTATACATTCCACACATCCCCCCTTTACCTTCCAAGTTTTTTACTAAAAATATATTTTACCAGATTAAGTCCAAAAAGTAAACACATTTATCCCGAATATTTCAGAATATTTTCGACGGCTTGTTTAGCCATGTTCATTGTTAGTAAAGCCTTAGGGCGACAATCAGGTCAAAAACTTCAAAATGATGCTCTTGTAATAATCCACCGCCTTTTCTACATCATTGATTTCGATATATTCGTCCGGCTTGTGGCAAACCTCCGGCTTGCCCGGCCCAAAAATCACCACCGGTGCACCCAACGAAGCAAAATATGGGCCGTCCGTTGTAAAACCAACAGCCACGGTTTCACTGGTTCCAACAGCCGAGCAAAATTCCTTAACAAAAACACAGCTACAATCTGTCTCTAACGGCTGTACCTGACGCACCATGCAGACCTCCGCGTCAAATTGGGGATTTTCGGATTTCAACCTCGCAAAGATGTTTTCTAAACCGGTAATAATATCCTGATGATTTTGCTCCGGCAAAGTGCGGATGTCTATCCCGATACTGCATTTATCCGGCACAACGTTAAGTGCCTTGCCGCCGGTAATAGTATTAACGCTCATAGAACACTCGCCCAACAGCCGGTGTGGCTCGGCGGGGATTTCGTAATTTTCAAGCTCATCCAGAACCAACCGCATTGAATCTATCGCATTTACGCCCAATTGTGGCGTCGAGCCGTGAGCGGCTTTGCCTGTGGTTGTAACTTCGAGCCACAACATTCCCCGATGCGACGTAACAATCGCAAAATCCGTCGGCTCAGGAATAACCACGCCGACAAATTCAGGCAGCCGGCTGCTGTCACTAATAAATCTTTTTGCACCGCAGCTATCGGTCTCTTCGCCCGCAGCGGCTGCAAATACAATATCGCCCTGTAACTTTGTGCCGGAATCAACAATCTGCCTGATAGCAGTAACGGCTGCAGCGATGCCGCCCTTCATATCCGCCGAGCCTCTGCCGTAAATTTTGCCGTTGCTTTCAATCGCCCCAAAAGGGTTTTTTTCCCACTTCGCTTCGCCCGGCCCAACAACATCAAGATGACAGGCAAATAGCAGCGCATCCTTGCGTTCGCAGGACTTTACCTGTGCGATAATATTCGCCCTGTTTTGGTCCCAGGTATCTATCCGGCAATCTATGCCTGGATGACTAAGCTCGGCTGAAATTACTTCCGCCGCGGCTAATTCACCCTTCTGGGGCGTGCTTTCAGCCTGAATGAGTTTTTTCAACAGTTCTTTCATAGCAGGACTTCGTTTAGCCCCCAGGCCTGCCCTGGGGGTTTATACCCTTATATTCAGCCCCTGGTTTTACCAGGGGTTTTTCTCCTACCCAAATAATTGGGAACAACAAACCAGTTAATCCTAATGCCTATTATACAGTCAGCCACAGCAAAAGAAAAAATAGAAATATTTTTGTTGCAGATAAAATGTGAGTGTAGATAATAAAGGGTTTGAAAATTTAAGACCCGGGCAAAGGAGCGTAAATGGGACCAGTATTAAATGGGCTGATAAAACTTCAAAGTGTTGAAAATCGTCTGCGGGTTGAAAAAGCAAAACTTACAAGGTGCAGAAGAAACGTAATCATTCAGGAAAATCAAATCAGAACTCTCCAAAATGCTCTTGAAGCCAAAAAGGAGGAGGTCCAGTTGAGTAAGATCCAGTTCGACCGCCTCGAATTGGAGCTCAAGTCTAGAGATGAAACAATAGCCAGGTTAAGGACCACCCTCAACACCGCAAAAACAAATAAAGAATACGCCGCAGTTCTCACTCAGCTCAACACAACCAAAGCCGACAATTCCAAGATAGAATCCCAATCTCTGGAATTGCTGAAAGATATTGAGGCTGATGAAGCCGAATGCGAACAAATACAAAACCAGATAAATGAGCAAAAACAACATCTCGAGCAGCTACGAACCGAAGTCGAGACGCTGGCAGGCAAATACCAGGCCGCGATAGACAAAATACAGGCTGAATGGGACCAGGTTGCACAGACCATACCAGATAAACCGCTGGAGATATTCAAACGCGTTACCGAAACCTATGATGGCCAGGCTGTTGCACTGATTGAACAGCAGGACGGCAAAAAAGGGGCCTATAGCTGTGGCGGCTGCTTTATGGGCCTTACTGCTGAGTGTGTTAATCTGCTTATGACCAAGGACGATATAATCCGCTGTCCCAATTGCACAAGGATACTTGTCCTTGCCGATTTACAAAGTGAACTAAAGTGAACTAAAGTGCCTAAAGTGATGATTTTCCTTAACTTTAGTTCACTTCAAACTTTAGGCACTTCGGAGCTGATACATTGTCTGATAAAATAATCGCCCATATAGACGGCGGCAGCAGAGGCAACCCGGGCCCGGCCGCTGCCGGTTTCACCCTGGCCGACTCTGCCGGGGTTCAGCTACAGGCAAAAGCCTTTTTTTTAGGCCGGGCTACGAACAACATAGCCGAATATACCAGCCTCGTAAAAGCTCTCGAAGCTGCAAAACAAATCGGCGCTGAACAGCTAACAGTTTTCAGTGACAGCGAGCTGCTTGTCAAACAGATTAACGGCCAATACAGAGTAAAAAGCGAGCAAATCAGGCCCTTTTTCCGCCAGGCCACCAGTCTGCTCGGCGAATTCGAAAACTGGAAGGTTCAGCACATCCCCAGGGGAAAAAATGAACAAGCCGACAAACTCGTAAACCATGCATTAAATCTCGAACGCGACATTGAAGCAAAACCAGCGTCCGCTGGACCGCAATTATCAATAATCAATAATCAATCATCAATTAAAAGGCCGATTCGGCTCGGCGTGCTAATCAGCGGCGGCGGCACAACATTGGTGAACATCCTCGAATACATTAAACAGGGTCGGTTGAATGCCGAGGTCGCTGTCGTAATAAGTTCACGCTCAACAGTGGCCGGCGTCGAAAGGGCCAAAAACGCCGGGCTGAACGTAAAAATAATCCGCAAAAAAGATTACTCCGACATCGATGAGTTCAGCAAACGCATCGAACAAGAGCTGGTTGCTGCAAATGTTGACCTCGTCGTCCAGGGCGGCTGGCTGTGCCTGTGGAAAATACCCGACCGATACGAAAATCGTGTAATGAATATACATCCCGCTCTGCTGCCGAGCTTCGGCGGGCAGGGTATGTGGGGCCATCACGTCCATGAGGCGGTATTAAAAGCAGGGTGCAAAATAAGCGGCTGCACAGTGCATTTTTGCACAAACGAATATGATAAAGGACCAATAATCGTCCAGCGAACCTGCCAGGTCAAAGACGACGATACCCTTGAGGCGCTCGCCGCCAGAGTCTTTGAGCAGGAATGTATCGCATATCCGCAGGCCATAAGGCTGTTTGCCGAAGGTAAACTGCTCGTTCAAGACGGCAAAGTAAAAATAAAATCTTGATTCGTACTGCGGCTGGGTGAGTAGCCAATTAACCAATCAACTAATTCACTAATTCACTAAAACATGCTCACGCGCCAAAAAAAACTGTTAAGAGACGTTATAACCGTAGTAGTTTTTACGGCAATTGCAGTGGTGGCGATGATTAACTTCAAGGATTGGGTCGATCGTTCAGAAGCAATACGGGCGATGGAACAGCTTAGCCGCGAAGTTTTCAAATACCGAAAAGACCACGGCATACTGCCCCCGGAATCCTATGTTGCCGCCATCAAGAGGAAGGATTTGGAAGCAGGCGTTCACCTTGCTAACTTGCTATATAGAGCATTATGGATCGACTTTGAAGCTACACCCGGTGAAATTCTGGCTTACACCGAAAAAAAATACCGTTCCTCGTTTCTCAGCGATGGATACGTAGTGCTGCGGCTTGATGGGCGGGTACAGTGGATGGGCAAGCAGCAGTTTAAGGAATTGTTGGCTCAGCAGCAAAGCGAATCCGAGATTGAAATGTTGCAGCAGGAGCGTCAAGAATAACAAAGCAGGATACAAATCCCGGAGAAACAATTGCTACTGTGATTTTGCAACAGCAGGTTCACTTTTCTTTTCCTTCGGCTCGGGCACCTTAAAACCTTCAAATTTCAGATGCTCTTCGTCCTGAACGTCAATCTTTATAAGGTTTTTACCTTTGAATTTACCCGATAACACATATTCCGAAAGTGGGTCTTCTATATAGTGTTCGATGGCTCTTCGCAGCGGCCTTGCGCCGAATTCAGGGTTGTAACCTTTATCGATGAGAAATTCCTTGCCCTGGTCGGTCACTTCCAGTTTTAAGCCGTGCTCGGTCAGTCGCTTGAACACCTTCGCAAGCTCATAACCAACGATGGTTTGCAAATCTTCTCTTGTTAAAGCCTTAAAGACTATCGTATCATCAAGCCGGTTTAAGAACTCCGGCCTAAAGTGATGCTCAACCTCTTTCTGAAGAATATCTTTCATCTTCTCATAACTCGCATCAGCGCTCTTTTTGCCAAAACCAAAACCGGATTGATTTTTAATCAGCTCGGCCCCGATGTTACTGGTCATAATAAGAATGACGTTCTTAAAATCAATGCTTCGTCCGAAGTTGTCGGTCAGCCTGCCCTCGTCCATAATCTGCAGCAGTATATTATAAACGTCCGGATGTGCCTTTTCTATCTCGTCCAGCAGCAGCACAGAGTAGGGCCGCCGTCTTATCCTTTCGGTCAATTGCCCGCCTTCTTCGTAGCCTACATACCCGGGAGGGGCACCCACCAATCGGCTCACGTTGTGCTTCTCCATAAATTCGCTCATATCCAGACAGATAAGGGAATTCTTATCGCTGAACAGAAACTCCGCCAGGGCCTGTGCAAGCAGTGTCTTGCCCACACCGCTGGGACCCAGTAATATAAAGCAGCCCATTGGACGATTCGGGTCCTTCAGACCGCTTCGGCTGCGCCTTACCGCTTTGGCCACAGCGGTGATTGCCTCATCCTGCGAAACAACTGTTTTATGCAGCTCAACCTCAAGCTCCAGAAGTCGCTGGGTTTCCTTCTTCTCCAGTTTCGTCAATGGCACGCCTGTCATATTGCTGACGACCTCTGCGATAGTCTCTGCATCCACTACGCCGGTCGCCTCTTTGTTTTCTTCGTACCATTTCTTGTGCAGTTGCGTCTTATCGTCCAAGAGCTGCTGGGACTCGTCCCTCAATGACGCCGCCAGCTCATAGTCGGCATTTCTAACGGCCTCGTCTTTTTCTTGTTGTAGTTTTTCTATCTTTTCCTCTATCTGCGTCAAATCCAGTGGCGGTGTCATATTCTTGAGTCGAACTCTCGCACCGGCTTCATCGATTACATCGATTGCTTTGTCAGGCAGGCACCTGCCCGTGATGTATCTCGTCGATAGCTCTACCGCCTGGAAAAGGGCCTCGTCGGTAAAGTGGACCCTGTGGTGGGACTCATAGCGGTCCTGAAGTCCTCTGAGAATATCCAGGGTCTCATCTTTGGAAGGCGGCTCAACAATTATCGTCTGAAACCGCCTCTCAAGAGCACCGTCTTTTTCGATATGTTTTCTGAACTCGTCCAGAGTAGTAGCACCTATACATTGAACTTCTCCCCTGGCAAGGGCTGGCTTAAGCACATTCGATGCATCGATAGCGCCCTCGGCTCCACCGGCTCCAACAAGCGTATGTAGTTCGTCAATGAACAAAACAACGTTCTTGGCCCTTCTGACTTCGTTAATAACTGCCTTTATTCGCTCTTCGAACTGTCCGCGATATTTCGTCCCGGCTACCATCATCGCCAAATCAAGCACTACCATCCGTTTGCCTTTGAGGATTTCCGGCACCTGCTTGTGTATTATCTGCTGGCTCAGGCCCTCGACAATAGCGGTCTTGCCAACGCCGGCTTCGCCCAACAGAACAGGATTGTTTTTCGTGCGCCGGCAGAGTATCTGTATCAACCGCTCAATCTCGTTCTTTCTGCCGATTACAGGGTCAAGTTCATCATCGGCTGCCAATTGCGTAAGGTCTCTGCCGAAGCTGTCAAGTGCCGGCGTCTTACTTTTTGGCTTTCGGCCTACTGTCGGACTCATCTTCATCCCCAGGGCGGCAGGGCCGTCATCCACGCCCGCTCCTAACAGATTCAAAACCTCCTGACGTATATCCTCAAGCTTCAAACCCTGATCCATAAGAACCTGAGCTGCTATCCCTTCGCTTTCCCGCAGCAAACCTAAGAGGATATGTTCGGTCCCCACATAGTTATGGTTGAGTGACCTGGCCTCTTCAATTGCGTACTCAATAACCTTCTTAGCTCGCGGCGTCTGCGGCAGTTTTCCCATCGTAACCATATCAGGCCCGCTCTTGACAAGTTTTTCAATTCCAAACCGCAGCTTCTTTATATCCACATCCAGGTTCTTCAGAACCGTAGCACCAACTCCGCTGCCTTCCTTAACCAGTCCCAGCAGGATGTGTTCGGTCCCTATGTATTCGTGGTTAAATCGCTGTGCCTCTTGGTTGGCCAGCGCCATAACCTTACGTGCACGGTCTGTAAAACGCTCAAACATCTTTTACCTCGAAACTTATTTTCCAGTAAGAATCCAAATCTGCTTACCCTGTTTCTACACAAGTGCCGACACAATACCACCATCGAGCATCCAACACCCACTCACTACTCACCAATTAACTACTCACCATTTGACGAGTATCGAACATCGCTTGTCCGCCGTCTTGTCCGTCATAGTGTTAACGAAGACGGAAGCTTCAGCGAAGGCGGAAGTATCGAGTATCAACCTACATTATACCACACTTTGCCAATTCTGTCAAATACGCAAAATCCTACGCTGAATCCCCCTTCACACGGCTGATAATGCATGTATTTATATCCCTCAAATTGGGCTGATGTTCATTTTCGGACCAACATTTTTCTTCTTCAGTTTCAATTTTATCGACAAAAACAGACGCAGACTTTCCAGTTACCCGCCCGGCTAAGGACTTTTTCTTTTGTCCGGAAGCTCGGATTCTTTATCTTTGGCAGATAAAGCACCCTGCTCTTTTCACTGGTATGTTTGGCAAACCGGCAGGGCCTTAACAGAAATCAACTATGGCGGACATATTCCGATAACAGGTGATAATGGGTGTTTCGTTTAGACCTCACACCTGTGGTGAGGGTCAATACCGTTTAGCCGTCGCCGGCACGGCGACGTCCCAATACCTGCCCCGAATGTGTTTGTGGGGGTTCAATATTCGATATTCTCCGCTTTTACGCCTTCCGTCCTTCGTCATTCGCTATTCGTTATTTGATATTCTTCGCTTGTCCGCCCTCTGTCATCTGTCATCTGTCCTCCGTCTTCTGTCATCTGTCTTCTGTTTTCTTTTCTTTTTTCTTGCCTTTCCCAACAATTCCTTAGTGTCTTAATCTAATTGAACAATTTAGCTTGTCTTTGCCGATATCCTGAATTAGCTTGTCTTTGCCGATATCCTGAATGAGATTGTAGGGTAGGCTTTAGCCCACCGAAATGTACGGTGTGCACGGCTCGGCTGAACTCGCCGAAGTCTGCACACCACAAGCACCTTGTTAAGCAATCCATAAGATACGCTTCACGAGATATCAAATACGCGATACAATATACGATATACGAAATTGTCTAAACCAGCGGCTGAACTCGACCCTCCGAAGCCAACGGCAAAGCAGGGCCAGTGAGCCAGAACGTTAGATAGAAAAATTTGAATGGGGTTATAATATCATGAAAACTGGAGATCAATGTTCCTGTCGGCATTGTGGGCAACTTATTAGCTGGTAGGGTGTGCAACTTGTTGCACACGCAGTTCCTGGTAGGGTGGCGGCTTGCCTCACCAATTCCCTGTTATCCCGAGTGTAGTTTGCCGAAGGCAAACGAAGTCGAGGGTTCTGGCATACGTCCTTAGTCATTTGTAAATGTTTTGAAAGTGAAACCAAAGGATATAAAATCTGAAATTTGTAATCTCTAATTACTATCCCCGCTTCTTGATGGGCGAAATATGAAAATCCTATCCTGTCTTCGCAGAGAAAATAGGTGACTGTCCCGAATGGTGGTTGCTTAAAAACTTGTAACCGTTCACGGGAACAAAACGGCGTTTTTGTGTCATTGCGAGGCCTTTAGGTCGAAGCAATCCGCCTGTCAGAAGCGGATGTATCCATCTCAAAATTTCGCAGCAGAGAGATTGCCACCCCTTCGACCCATTCGGCTATGCTCATGGCAAGCTTTTGTTCGCTCAGGGCTGATATGGAACGACCTCTGGCCTGATGTTTTCTACAAAGCAAAAATTGTGTTTTTGGGGCGTTTTGGCGGCATTTCCCCCGTTGCGATTAGACGGGCCAGTTTGGCGAGTCGGTGCGGGCAGTTTTCAGATATTCTTCAATCTTAGCGATCACGTCGGGATGCTCGACGGCGATGTTGTGCTTTTCCGCGATGTCTTTATTCAAGTCGTAAAGCTCCAACGGCTTATTCGGGGCCAGGCGGACGGCCTTGTAGTTGCGCCAGCGAACCACCTGCTGGAGATTGCGCCCGATGAATTCCCAGTACAGAAAACGGTCAGAGGTGTTCTGTGGTCTGCCGAGCAGCGTGGGCAGAACGCTTATGCCATCGATGTCTGAAGGGACTCTGGCGCCGGCCAGCTCAGCCAGTGTCGGCAGCAAGTCGGCAAAGTACCAGACGGCATTGCTGGTCTTGCCGGCGGGCACTTTGCCCGGCCAGCGGACAATCATAGGTGTGCGGATGCCGCCCTCATATATATCGCCCTTTTTCCCCCGCAGTTGGCCGGAACTGTCGAAAATCCCTTCCCATCGCTTGGCTGCTCCATTGTCCGAGCAGAAGAACACGAGCGTCTGAGCATCAATTGCCAGGTCCTTCAATAGCGCCATAATGCGGCCTATGTCTGCGTCCATTCGTGTAATCATTGCCGCGTGCACTTTTGCATCGGCAGGCCAGGGCTTGTCTGTGTAGGGTTCTGTGCTCGGGATTTCGTACTTTGCGTGCGGGATGGTATATGGGAGGTACAGGAAGAACGGCTCGCGCTTGTGGCGGCGAATAAAATCGAGGGCAAAATCGGTGAACATGTCGTGGGAGTACTGTTCTTGCCGGCCGTTGGCATTACCTTCGAGGATTAGCTTTTTTTCGTTGCGCCAGAGGTAGGGCGGATAGTAGGTGTGAGCACGCCTTTGGTTCAGATACCCGAACCATTCATCGAAGCCCTGTCTGTTGGGGACGCCGGTGTTACCCGGCTCGCCGAGGCCCCATTTGCCGGTAATGCCGGTGACATAACCGGCCTGCTTTAGCACTTCGGCCACGGTGAGGTCTTGCGGTTCGAGTGGGACGCGCTTTTGTGGTGAGCCGTTGTCCAGAACGAGGGTGCCGCTTACCTTGCCGAAATTACCGCGGACGCGTGTGTGGCCGGTGTGCTGACCGGTCATCAGAACGCTGCGAGACGGCGCGCAAACCGTATAACCGGCGTAGCACTGGGTGAAGCGTGTGCCCTCGTCGGCAAGCTGGTCGATGTTGGGCGTTTTTATTTCCTTCTGGCCGTAACAGCCGAGGTCACCATAGCCCAAATCGTCGGCCATAATGAAGATAATGTTCGGGCGTTTTGCCGAATTTTTGCCTCCAACAGATGCGCTCCGGCAACCGGCTAAAGACATCACCGCTGCGGCTGAGGATTGGTGGGCTAAAGCCCACCCTACTATTCTGAGAAATTCGCGTCGTTCCATTAGTTATTTTCCTTTCTGTTATGTGGTATTAGTCCAGCTTCCTGTCCCAGGGCTGAGGTGGTGTCGGGTCATATTTCGGCTTAGCATCCTCGGCGGGAAAGGAACGTACAACGGCCTCAAGTTTTCTGCGTGCGGCGAGGACCTTCGGGTCTGTGCTGTCGATGAGGTTATTCGTTTCCCCCGGGTCGGCGAGCAGGTCGAATAACTTGGTGCTTTTGCCGTTCAGCACCCAGAGCTTGTACTGCTTGTTACGCACAACGCGGTCTGTGAATTTCATTTTGGGTGTAACGCCGTCGGTGGTAAGCCTGGCAGCGCCAAAACCCATAGCCATAATCCACTGTCGAGGAGAATCATTTTCCTTACCGAGGATAAGCTTCGCGATGGAGCGGCCATCGATGACAATGTCCTTCGGCAGCGAAGCAGCGCCTAATTCGGCGAAGGTGGGCAACATATCGGTAAAGTCGGTCAGGGCATCGGTAACGACACCGGCGGGGACGAGTCCGGGACAGTTGACGATGAACGGGGCTCTAACACCGGGTTCGCCGAGGGAAGCTTTGCCGCCTCTGACGTTTCGTCCGTTCATCCTCGCGCTAATACCCTTGCTCGTGCCGTTGTCGGTTGTGAAGAACACGATTGTATTGTTGCGGATATTAAGCTCATCCAGCGTCTTGACGAGTCTGCCGACGGCAAGGTCGGTATAGCGAACCATTGCTTTGTGTCGCTCCATTTTGCCTTCGGCATCGGGGTCAAGCGGGGTGGTGGTAAGCGGCCCGTGTGTCAGGGCCATAGGGAAGTACAGCATCATCGGTTCGTTCTTGTGGCGTCTCATAAAGTCAATCAGGAAATCCACAAATACATCGGTGCCGAATCTTCCTTTATAGGTTTTGCTGCCCTGTCTGGTGTGGATATAAGGGTCCCAGTAGCGTTTTGAACTGGACGGGTTTTGTGATTCAAATCCTGTCCACATGCAGTGCTCGTCGAAGCCGTGCTTTTGCATAGCATCCGGCTGTATGCGAAAGTCATTAATCTGCCACTTACCGGCTGCGGCGGTAACGTAGCCGACACTTTTGAGAACGCGGGCAAAAGAGATATTGTGTTTGGGGTCGAAATGGCATCCGGCCCCCCAGCGGGGGACATCCCAGTGGTTGCACCAGCCGTGGCGGAAGGGATATTGGCCGGTCAGCAGCGTAGCGCGGGTGGGTGTGCACTGGGGCATTGAATAGGCATTGGTAAACCGCATTCCTTCTTTAGCCAGTCTGTCAAGGTTTGGAGTTTCCATTTCCTGGCCGCCGTAGCAGCTTAGCCACTCAGGGCCGAGGTCATCGACCATAATGAAGATGATATTCGGCTGCTTTGTTGCTGGCTTCTTGTGTGCGGCAAGTTGACCCTCACAACTGACTAAATGTAATATTGCTGCCGCAGTGCCACCGGCTGTTAGAGATAAAAATTCGCGTCGGCTCAGGTTTTTCATTTTTCCCCTTTCCTGCTTTTAAGATAGTAGGTGGGGTAAACCCCACTCTACCCTTGTTTTTATTGTTAGCCTTCGGCCTTTTTGGCAAGGTCGTTGCAGCGTTTTCGTAGGGACGTTAAAGTCTTTTGGTATTTTTCGTCTTTGGCCAGGTTGATTGTTTCGGTTGGGTCGTTCTTCAAATCATAAAGCTCCTCGTAATCATAATCAATATAGCGGGCGTATTTCCATCGCTGGGTGCGGAGGGCTTCGGTGCGGGCGATGGTTTTATGCACAAACGGATGCTCGTAAAAGAATTCGGTCCGCCACGTTGGATTCTGGCCTTTGAGCAGTGGGACGAGGCTTCGGCCCTGCATTTGCTGGGGGACACTTAGACCGGCCATTTCGAGAATCGTCGGGGCGATGTCCACGTTAAGGGCCATCTGGTCGAGGACGAGGCCGCGGCGTTTGGTGTCTGCTCTGGGGTCATAGACGAGTAGCGGGACGCGGATAGACAGCTCGTGGGGGAACCATTTTCCGGCCAGGCCGTACTCGCCGAGATAGAAGCCATTATCGCCGATGAGCATTATGACTGTGTTGTCATTAAAGTTGAGCTGTTTTAGCTGGTCCCGGATTTTTCCAATGACGACATCGACACCGGTGATAAGACGGTAGTAGCCCCTGACGGATTCCTGAAACTTTTCGGGATTCGGGAAGCGTATCTTCCATCGCCTGCGGGCCTCGGAAGCTCGAAGGAATTCGGGCAGGGCGTCGAAATAGAGTGGGTCGGCCGTTTCCGGAGTCGGGATGGTGACGTCACTGTATAGATTCTCATAAGCGCGGTCGTAAAGAAACTGGCGGGGGTCACTATCCTGAACGTGCGGGGCCTTGAAACTTACGGACAGGCAGAACGGCTGGTCTTCTGAGCAGCCCTGCAGGAACTCAATCGCCTGCTCACCCATAATCCGGGTGAGATGTTTGTAGTTGCCGTTTTCGTCTTTGTGTTCGTATCTGCCCTGGCCGGGGAAGCCCTTCCAGTAGTCGTATTTGTCGATGGGCAAATCCTTCTTGGCTCCGACGCCGTATTTCCCTATAAATCCGATTCGGTATCCGGCCTGACTTAGGAGCATTGGGTAAGTTTGGGCAAGCGCCTCTTCGGAGAAATGCGTACTGAAGTCGATGATGCCATGCCGCCGTGTCCATTGGCCGGTGAAGATACTGGCACGACTGGAGGCACATATAGAGGTGGTGACAAAGGCGTTCCTGAATCTTACGCCGTTTGCCGCTAAGGCGTCCATATTCAGTGTCTGGATAATGGGATTGCCGGCACAGCCCATAGTGTCGGCTCGATGGTCATCGGTCAGTAAAAAGATGATGTTCGGCTGTCTTCTTGCGGCGGCACGGCGTTCGGCAAGCTCTGTATCGCAGCCGGCTAAAGACATCGCTGCGGCTATGGAACCACCGGCTGCGAGAGATAGAAATTCGCGTCGATTCAGGTTTTTCATTTCTTTCTCCTTTTCGAGTTATTTGAAAAGTTATCAACCTCGATATCATTTCTGACCATCTATTGGTGGGTCGTTTACCAGTAGTGAATC
>Ga0209979_1000502_pt1 | contig 53345 bp, 60 predicted proteins | sample AnhtaG_FD_183114 | JGI IMG/M metagenome (GOLD analysis project Ga0209979, IMG submission 183114) | Deep subsurface microbial communities from Anholt, Denmark to uncover new lineages of life (NeLLi) - Anholt_01485 metaG (SPAdes) (version 2) | ecosystem: Environmental > Aquatic > Marine > Oceanic... | reverse complement strand
CAGGTAGAGGGGCTACAATAACCGTAGAGTTACCAGCATAGTTGGCCAGGGATGAGAGTTTAGGAATTGAGCGGTTTTATCTCTACTATCCGGGAATACACTCCCTCTGTAGGTAGTAAAGTAGGTAATCTATCCTATTATTCGATGGTTGTCCATTCGGTGTGATGGTCAGCGAAAAGGCTGGATATTTACGCGTGAGGAATACCCAGCCTTTTGTATAGTTCCGATTTCTCAAAACTGCCTTAACTCTTCCCTATCCTGAACATCTTAGTTCCACATGCGGGGCACACACCCTGAGTTGCGGGCCTACCATTCTTCATAGTTATGCTTTTAGCATCTTTCATTTCCCTTTTGGCCTTACATTTCACACAGTAAGCTTGCATTTGTCTCCCTCCTTTTTGGTATGTACGATAAACTATTCTCCTTGTTAATGTCAATAGCTAACCACAGAGCCCAAGCGAACTAATCACTCCCACAAGGCAAAAGAACCCCTACCCTATACTTCAGAGGCTCTTTTGATAAAAAGTGAGATTGGGAATGTTAAGTGATTTCCATCAGCAAACAACTCTCTTCCTAATCCACTAGCTTGTTACCCAGATTGATTCAACAGTTTAACTTGGATTAGGATACAAGTTGGGAGGTAGTTTCCTAGAGCGCGATTACTTTCAAAAGCCCACCCTCTTCAGCATCTTTCCTACCCGACTTAGCAGTTCGTCAGGAGACACCGGTTTATCAATATAATCTTCTGCCTCGAGCGTAAGCCGCTCGCTGACTGGGATAGAGGTTCCCCCTTCCTTTCCGCAAAGCTAGTCAGGATTAACACCGGGATTTTTGAATACTGTGGATCACCTTTGAGCTGTTCGCAAACAGTAAATCCGTCCTTAGTAGGCATGATTATATCCAAGATGACTAGGTCAGGTCTCTCGTCCTGTACCTTCTGTAAACCCTCGTCTCCGTCAAAAGCAGTGCTCACTTGGTAGTTCTTACTTTCTAGAACCGCTTTTGTTGCTTGCACGAAAACAGGGTCGTCATCAACAATACAATCTTCTTATTTCTCACGTTTATCACGGCGGCGCTCCTGTTGGGAATGATCTGGATTTAGAATCTGAGGGTGAAACAATAAGTACAATAGTGAGCCAAAACAAGTAATAAACACTATTACTACCGCCCATGGCCACTTGCGCCCCCCCACTACTCTCTGCCTAGACGCTAAATCTTGTAGTAACACTCCAGCCAGTATCCAGTGAGTTATGCCAAGCAGCACAATCCTCAGAATCCATTCTGGGTCCATGCCCTTGCTCCCATCGGGTTTCCTTTCCGTGATATTATGTTTGTATTATATATTATATAGGGAAAAGAGCACATAGTGGAAAGCCTAAGGAAGTTATGCAAATATTGGGCAAGTTATAAGGATTTCGTATTGAGGTCAATGGTGACCTGAGCTCGTGGGAGACATTGGATATAAGTTTGGATTTTAGTCGGCTGAGCTCGGTGAGTTCTAGCTAGACCTTTTTACGCCAGTGATATTTCTGAACGTGGCAAGCTGGCAAACTACTCCATCGGAGTCAATATAGGGTGAAGCGAACACCTCATAAGTCCTGCCATCCGGGAGGTTATATTCCCATCTCTCAACTTCCCCAGCTATAACATTCGGCAGTTTACAGACTTGGTCGCATGGGCTATCAAGGTTGTGTAGATACTCGTAGCAATAGGAGCCAATGCCCTCGCCAAAATCCCTTATCATGCTTGAATTCATAAACCTTATCCTGTAGTCCGGGCCGGTGATGAGGACTCCGTCTCCCATTCTCTCCAGTATCCCCAAAAGTCTATCTTTTTCGCTTCTAACCAGAGCCTCAAGATGCCTGCGCCGTTCCAACTCGTTACGGGCGATTCCGGTAAGGACACCTATGGTACCGGCAATTATGGTAAAAAGCACTGTCCTGAGTATTGGGTCGGGGAAGGGAGATATGAAAAAAGCACGGGGCAAAAAGATAGTAAAGGCCACCAGTGTAATAATTACTGCCCCCCTGACTCTAGAGACATAGCCGGCATAAATTATTGGAGCCAGAAAAAAGAGGCGATGTATATCATGCACACTGTAGAAGAATTTCCAACGCAAGGCTTCCAATCCAGCGAAGTCCACCAGTTCCCCAAAATAGTAAATTAGGCTACATAACACAAGGAGTACGGGCAGAATGAATAACTTGTAAGAATTTCGGCTAGGTGCAGCTGGAACTGCTTTGCGGCCAAAGGTAGCCTTATTCATTTCATCCTTCCTTGCCTGGCTAGAACTTGCCAGAATATTCCTTTGCTGTGATACCATTGTCAATCCGTATAGCGAGATTGGTCAGCAGTGATTGTCTGCTTCAATGCCAGCAGCGCTCCCCCACGCTGACTACATCAGCCTTTTTTATGTTACTCCTCCTAATACAAGCATTTTACCTAACGGCGGTAAACCTTCTTAGCTTCACCTACGCATCTTGGCCTTCGTTTAGCTCCTCAATAACCATTTCAACGCAAAGAGGAATGGCACGCTCAACTTCAGGTGTGCACTCCTCACTGAAAGAACTTACGTTTTCAACCTCAACGGCAAAGATGACAATCTGTTGGGGTAAAGCCAAGCCAAGCCGGTTGCCAAGCTCAAGAGCAGTGGCAAAGTTTACATCGTGGGGTGTGCTAGCACGTCGGGTGGCATTAAATGCCTCAGGCTCAAGCCGATAAACCTGCCCAGCCTTTCCCTCGTTAGTCTGAATGGCGTCTATAATGATAGCTCTATCATAGCCAGCCAGCAAATCCAGGAAATTCAGTCCAGCCACACTGGCCTCCAGCACGGTTATCTCTGGCTGGCTAAGTCTGTCTTCCAAAGCTCGGGCAACATGGAGACCTACACTATCATCACCAAGAATCGGGTTGCCTAGCCCTAAAACTAGCGTCTTCACGCTACATCCTCTCCAAAACTATGGTTCTTCTTGCCTCAAGAGGCGCTGGATTCTAGAGCCGGCTCAACCTCTCGGCCACCTCTCCCTTACTATTGTAAATTACTATCTCCAGTGGCATCTGCCCAGGGAGGGTATGAGTGGCACAAGCCATGCACGGGTCATAGGCACGAAACGCCATCTCCACCATGTTTAGCAGTCCTTCTGACGCTACCTTTCCCTTCTTGATTAGTCCCTGGGCTGCTTTCTTGACCGACATATTCATCGCCGGGTAATTATGCCCTGTGGCTACAATCAGGTTCACCTTCTGGATGATACCCTTTTCATCTGTTTGGTAGTGATGGAATAGGGTACCGCGAGGAGCCTCAACCACACCAACCCCCTCATCAGGGGTAGCAGTGGGAATGGTTCTGACCTCAGGACTGGTGATATCATTATCCTGACAAAGCTCCAAGAGGCGTTCGGCAGCATATAGTAGTTCGATTAGCCTCGCCCAGTGGAATGCGAGTGTGGCATGCACCGGCTTGCCGCCTAAGGTGTCAAACATCTTCTCATACTCGGCTTGAGCCAGGGGTGTTGCTATGCCCTCAGCCACATTAAGCCGAGCCAGAGGGCTTACGCGATAAACCCCACTGTCCTTACCTTCAACCAAGCCCTTCCAGCCAACCTTCTTCAGGAAGGGGAACTTGAGGTAAGACCAGGGCTCAGTGTGCTCAGCAATGTAGTTGAGATACTCAGCCGGCTTGAATTTAGCTACCTCTTTTCCCTCGGGGTCAACCACACGGATGTCACCATCATAGAAGTTCACCTTGTTGTTGCTGTCAACCAAGCCCATGTAGTAGCTATTCATAGTATAGATATCACCGGTTATCAGGTCTAGGTATTCCTTGTTAGCCAGTACCAGGTCGTTGAACAGCTTCAGGCTGAATTTACCGAACTCCACTGATGATTTGGCCTTCTCCTCGAAGTCTTTTCGCTCCTCTTCGGTAATTGGCTTGCTCATCCCTCCTGGCAAACCACAGACAGGATGGGTTGCCTTACCCCCGATAACCGCTTGAATATTCTGGGCATAAGCCCGATGCTTTATCACCTCACCGCCAACCTCCAGACCAACCTTAGCTATCAATCCGAGGATGTTTCTCTGTGCCGGGTCACTGGTGGGTCCCAAAACAAAGTCGGGGGCAGCTAGGGCATAGAAGTGAGCAATGTGGGAGTGTATCATGTGGGCGCAATAGAACAACTCTCTCAACTTCTTGGCGGCTGGCGGTGGGTCTACATGGTAAACGGCATCGGTTGCTTTGGTCGAAGCCATATGATGAGCTCCCGGGCAGACCCCACAGATACGTGGGGTTATCCGGGGCATCTCCTCAACCAGTCTTCCCTCGCAGAATTTCTCAAAACCGCGAAGCTCAGGTATCTGGAGATAGGCATTCTCAACATCACCCTCATCGTTGAGGAAAATCTCTATCTTGCCATGTCCCTCAAGCCTGGTTATCGGGTCAATAGTAATCCTTTTCACTTTATGCCCTCCTTCTGAGGCTGCTGGAGGCGTTTTCTCCTTAGCATTGAATCTGCCAGTCCAAATCTATAAAAAGTGCCTGCGGGGTCGAGCATCTCTTCCACCATCTTGGCAATCTCTGCTTCGCTATCACCTTGATAAATGGAGGCAAGGGCACTAACCAGCTTTGCTCCCTGGTCAATAACCCCTGGTGGTGGTCCAAAGCAGCCGCGGCAGGGCATATTAGCTTTGATGCACCGGAGACCACAACCACCTCTGGTAGCCGGACCGCAGCATATTATCCCCTGCTCCAAGAGGCATTTCTTCGGGTCAGGGATAATCTCGTGGGGTCGCCAAATCTTGGTTATCTTCTTTTCCTCTTTTATCCGGTCACACTCGTCACAGAGCGTCTTATCTGAGGCGATTACTGACCCCACTGGAGGCAACTGACCAGTGGCAAAAAGGTCTACTACCTTTAAGATAGTATCCACCGGTGGCGGACAGCCGGGGACAAAGTACTCCACGTCTACTACCTGAGCCAGGGTCAGTACGGTGTCAAAGAACTCAGGTAACTCCAGTTTGTGCCCATCAACAGTGGTCAAGGTCTGAGGAAGAGTGCCATTAGCGTTGGCATTTGACGGTGCTTGCACATAAGTCCGCTCAAATATCTCATCACGGTTGGTAAAATTAGCTAGCGCCGGTATGCCGCCAAAGCAGGCACAAGCACCAAAAGCCACCATTACCTGCGACTTAGCCCGGAGCAATTTGGCAATCTTCTCTTGCTCTGAATTTCTAATCGCACCATTGAACAGGCATAAATCAATAGACCCATCCTCCATCGCTTCAACGTGGTGGTATTTGAAGTCTATGGCGATTGGCCAGAAGACAATGTCGGCAATATTGGCTATAGCCAGTATCTTCTCATTAGTGTCCAGAACAGCCACATCACAGCCGCCGCAGCTAGCCGCCCAGTATAATGCTATTTTGGGTTTAGCCATTCTCGCCTCCACCGTTGCGGCTGAAAGGTCCCAGCCGCCTTATTTGCTCCGTCATCTCATCAACTATGGAAGCAAAACGGTCTCCCTCTGATGCTGACACCCATTCTAAGCGTACCCGTTCATCTTCAATCCCCAGTTGAGAGAGCATCTTCTTCAGCAAGGGGATGCGCCGCGCTGCCTTATAGTTTCCTTCGGCATAGTGGCACTCGCCGGGGTGGCAACCGCAGATGAGGACACCATCAGCCCCTGACTCAAAGGCTTTAAGCACAAAGGTAGGGTCGACCCTTCCCGAACACATAACCCGCACCACTCTCACATTAGGAGTATACTTCTTTCGTGAAATGCCGGCAAGGTCAGCGCCGGCATAAGAGCACCAGTTGCACAGGATACCCACAATCTTCGGTTCAAAGCTCATACTAGCACCCCCTCAATTTCAGCCATAATCTGCTCGGTGGTAAAATGCCTGCCACTAATAGCACCGCTGGGACAAGCCGCCACACAGACACCACAACCCTTGCACACTGCTTCATTAATGTGGGAGACCTTTTTCTCCTCGTCAAAAGAGATAGCCTTATATGGGCAAAGGTCAACACATATCTTGCAGCCAGCACAAAGCTCCTCATCAACGACGGCGATGGCTGCTTCAATCTCAACCTTACCCTTGCTAATCATGGCCAGTGCCCGGCAGGCAGCAGCCGACGCCTGAGCTACGGTGTCAGGAATGTCCTTCGGACTCTGGCAGCAACCGACGACAAAGACACCATCGGTCATGGTCGCCACCGGGTCAAGCTTGGGATGCTTCTCCAGGAAGAAACCGTCTGCCTTTCGACTCAGGGAGAAGGTTTTGGCTATTTGGTCAGCATCAGCACGAGGCTCTAAGGCACAGCTCATGATTACCATATCAACCGGGATGCGCCGCTTGCGGCGGACCAGGGTATCCTCACAAATGACAATCAGCTTACCTTCCTCCTCAGGTCTCTCAGCGATGTTGGTAATCTCACCAGCACGCCCCCGCACGAAGTTGACCCCCTCTTCCTGGAGTCGCTCGTAAAATTCCTCATAGCCCGAACCGGCACAACGCATGTCAATATATAGCTGATAGGCAGCTGCTTCCGGGACTTTTTCCCTCAGCAGATGAGAGTATTTCAGCGAGTACATGCAGCAAACCCGTGAGCAGTACTTGTGGTAATTCTCATCACGGCTACCGACACAGTGCAGAATAGCAATGCTCTCTGGTTTCCGCCCATCAGCCAATAAGACTTCGCCATTAGTAGGTCCTGAAGCATTGGACATTCTCTCAAACTCTAGGCCGGTAAAGACATTATCGTAGCGCCCATAACCGTATTGGTAGATAACCGAGGGGTCAAACTGCTGGAAGCCGGTAGCCACAATGATATTACCAACTTCGACCTCAACTATTTCATCTTTCTGCTTAAAGTCTATGGCGTCAGCTTCGCAACCCGGAAGGCCTTTCTTCTCAATCCCCTTCTCACATATCCGGCAAACATCCTTGCCTTCGGCAAGGCCCTTTAGATGGCTACATTTCACTGGGTCAATAACTGCCTTATTAGGCACTGCGTAGGGAAAGGGGATGTAGATTGCTTTCCTTTTACCAAGGCCGCAATCAAATTCACTGGGCACGCTGATAGGGCAAAGCTCCTGGCATTGACCACAGCCGGTGCACTTGTCCTCATCAATATACTTAGCTCTCTTCCTGATTTTAACCTTAAAGTTACCGACATAACCGGATACATCCTCAACCTCGCTACAGGTCATAAGCTGGATGTAAGGATGTTGACCTATAGTGGTCATCTTTGGGGTCAGGATACAGGCAGCACAATCCAAGGTAGGAAAAGTCTTATCAAACATAGCCATGTGCCCACCTATGCTTGGGTCCTTTTCTACTAGGTAAACCTGGTGCCCCGAATCGGCAACCTCCAGAGCTGCTTGAATCCCAGCAATACCCCCACCCACCACCAGGACATTTGGGTTAACTGGAACCTCTTTGGTTTCCAGAGGTTCATGGTAATAGACGCGTCTTACTGCGGCATTGACCAGGGCTTTAGCCTTCTCAGTTGCCATTCCCTTATCTTCATGCACCCACGAGCAATGCTCCCGGATGTTAGCCATTTCAAATAGATATTGATTTAGTCCTGCATCCTGACAGGCATGGCGGAAGGTAGGCTCATGCATTCGCGGTGAGCAGGAGGCTACCACCACCCGGTTAAGCCCGTGTTCTTTAATGTCATCCTTAATAAGATTCTGCCCGGGGTCAGAACACATATACTTGTAGTCACGGGCGACAACCACCGAATCTAACCCGCGAGCAAATTCAGTTACCTTTTCACAATCGACAGTTCCCGCTATGTTACTGCCGCAATGACAGATATAAACGCCAATTCTTCGCTCCATTCTCTGCTCCTTAGAGATACTTGGCTAAAACCCTTTCTGCAGGGACGATACAGGTTTTCAAACCCAGGTCCTCGTCACTAAGCCCAAAGGCTACGCCCATCAGTTGGGTGAAAAACAAAACGGGAAGGTTAAAGTTGGTCTTGAATTTCTGGTTAACCCGCCGCTGATAGGCATCCAGGTTCGTCTGACACAGGGGACAAGGCGTTATCAGGCACTCTGCCCCGTTGCTCAAGGCAGAGTCGAAAATCTTGGCAATCAATTCCAGTGCTAACGCCTCTTCGGATATAATTAGAGACCCTCCGCAACAGCGACTCTTCAGCGGAAAGGGAACCGGTTCTCCTCCCAGACTAGCGACCAGTTTATCCAGGGATTGGGGAAATTCTGGGTGGTCAAAGCTGGGTCTTGGACGGACCATCTGACAACCGTAATAAGGTGCTACCTTCAAACCACCCAGATTTATTTTCACCTTGGAGTTAATCTCATCATAGCCAATGTCATTGACAAAAACATCAAGCAGGTGCCGAACCCTGACTGTCCCGTGGTATTCCAGACCACCGGCAGCCATAGCCTCATCCACCTTAGCCTTAAGCTGCGGATACTCCTTAAGATGAGAATTTGTTCGGTTCAAAATAACATAGCAAGAGCTACACGGTGTCACTAAGTCAAGGCCTCTTTTTTCGGCCATAGCCAGATTGCGAGCCGAGAGACAAAAGGAGGCCAGCTCCTCAACTGAGCTATAGGGTGTGGAGCCGCAGCAGTTCCAATCATCCAATTCAATAAGTTCTACATCTAGAGCCTTGCTGACTGCCTTGGCTGACCAGCCGTATGCCTTTGCTCCCCCCTCCGAGGAGGAGCAGCCCGGGAAATAGGTATAATATCTCAACTGGCACCTCCTAGAGATTCAGCTTTATCAAGGATAGCCTTAAGCTGATTAGTTCCTTCTGGGGTCAGCCTCCTCGCTTTGATAGATAGACGTCCATGCCTCAGCAAGCTCAGTGCCACCGGTATCATCCTGAAGGCGCGTAGTGGATTAGTCAACATGTAGAACCAGGTCATGAACCCAAATTCAGGCAGACTCCCCAGGCTGTAGACAAAGTCGTTGAAACTTCGATACATGGCAGGGGTGAGTGTCCGCCCACTACTCGAGCCTTCACGAACCGCCAGGCACTCCAAAGCATGCATAAGGTCAGTTTGTTTAATCCCTCTTGGGCAACGCACCGTGCAGAGGTAGCAAGACAGACAATGCCACATAGCATTACTGGAAAGGACCTCCTCCTTCATCCCCGCCCGTGCCATAGCAATGAGCTGTGACGGTGTATGGTCCATTCTATCGGCGTTGGGACAGGATGCAGTGCAAGTACCGCACTGAATACAAAGGCGAATACCTTCCCCGCCGGGAATAGCACTAATTTCCTCTATAAACGTATCGGCTCGTGTCCTCTTTTCCATCAAACCTCCTCGTTACCAGATAAGTTCATTACGGTCTGTTCGTTGGCTAAGCTACGAAGTCAGTATAGCCTTCATCAAAAAGGGGGCTAGGAATAGCCCCCTTTCAATCACACAACCCTCCGGGGTACTGTTTCCTCAGCCACTCGGGTTGCCCTCCTCCGAGGAGCAATAACCCTCCGCCGCAGCGCATCCCGAACGACCAGGTACAGACCACTAACTATCGTTGCCCAAACCAATACCGGGACGAAGAGCACGATGGGCAGCGCCAATCCTACAGCCAGTGCTACCTGCCACCCAAAATGACCAAGGGAGAACCAGATGGCAAAAGCGTAAATGCCCACCGGCACAATAATAACTAGTCCAATTCGTATTTTTCTGGCAATGGGTTGGAAGGCTTTTAACCTTCCCTCCTTGATGGCGGCATAGATGCCACCAGCATTCAGGTACCAGATGAATGCTGCCGGGAAGAGGATGATAGGTATTATCAATACTAGAGCCAATATAACCTGCCACTCCATGTTAGTACCTCCTTTCCTCAAGTCTTTTTTGTTTTCTAACCTCTGTCGTCACTTCGTTACCGCTACTCCCCTGACCTCCTTTTCAGCAGCAACCTTCTTCTTTCGTGCAGCCTCCCTAGCACGGGAGAAAATCCAACCAAGATTCAGGTACCAGATGAACGCTGCCGGAAAAAGGATGATGGGTATTGCAATCACTAGTGCTACTATAAACTGCCACTCCATTGCTTTCGCCTCCCTTCTTTTTACCTGGACCGGCTGGAGGTAAGAGCTAGGTCGTGGAGCTAAGCCGGAGAGAGCTTTTCTATCCTCACCTTCCTCTTACCTCCATTTTCAGCTTACCACCCTGCTGACAAACTTGGCTTCCGCCGTGATACCTATTTCTAACCTCCAAAAACACCTAAACTGCCCACCTTGAACTAGTGCTTTACACCTAACTGTAGCCGTTCACGGCTAGGTAATTATGCCTATCCGCAACGACATTTTGCATGCGTGTTGAACCTAGGCCTAAGTTAAGACCTTAGCCGAAAGAGTAGGATAAAGGTAGAAAAGCAATGGGCTTAGCAGGTAATTGCAAGCTGGATGTTGACATAACCGAATGGGATACTTCCGAGAGGGTGGAATCGCTTACCAAAGCGGAGAGTGCCGAAGATTATTCATATCCGAGAGGGGTGGGAAGTGATTATCTTCTGAGCGGGCTGATTAGATGTGGCATATGCGGCAAAGAACTCATACCCATTGCTGGCGAGTCTATGCCCTTAAGTCTAAGTAATCAGAAGGTGAGAGCATCCTCAACAGCGTCCGCCTCTCCTTTTAAGGAGAGGCGGAGTGTATAGGGTTACGATACCCTTTCCGTTATAGGCTAGGGGATAGATTCAGCATAATTAAAGCACTGCATGTGCATTGGCTATTCAACCAATGCCTTATACTCGCTGGGCCTTCTATCCCGAAAGACAGGGGCGCTCTTCTTGGCTTCCAAAATATCATCCAAATCGATTTCCGCCGTGATTAATTCATCCCCCTTCGTTTTGGTTTTGACCATCACTTCTCCAGCAATAGGGTTGATAATCGAGCTCTCCCCGGCGAAATCAACATCATTCTCTAATCCTCCTCTGTTTACCGCCACGACGAATACGTTGTTCTTAACGGAACGAATTCTCAGGAGGGGCTCCCAGGTAAGTATGCGCATCTTCAAACCACGATAAGCGAGAGCAGTAGGATTGAAAACAATTTGTGCACCCTTAAGGGCCAGGGCTCGATAGCCCTCAGGGAAAAAGCGGTCGTAGCAAATCTGAACACCTACCTTCACCCCATCAAAATCGTATACCGGATACCCGAGATTTCCAGGAGTAAAGTATTGTTTCTCAAACATTACTACCCCTGCCTCTGGTACCCAGGCACCCGGTATATGAATCTTACGGTATTATAGTAAGCAACCCCATTAAACTCGGCGTAAGGAAGAATGACTGAGATGGGATGCTCTTTGGTTAAGGTAAAGATGTCTTTCGTCAACTCGTTAGGAATCTGGTCATAATAGCGGTCATAATCCCTATTGTTTCGCATGGCGAAAAAATCGGCGAGGAGATGTTCATGGGGCAGAGTTACTCCTAAGTCCTCAGCATCAATCACCCCTAAGACCGTTTGTACTTTTCCCGCTATTTCAACCTCCAGTTACACTAAGTTAGAAGCAATCTCCTCGGTGTAGTAGACAGAAGGTTTAAAGACTTGGCTGAAATACGGTGGGAACAACGGTCTGTCAGGTTTAACATCATTCCTCTTGACCAGCCTCGAAACCTCGCTAGCTGGGTCATCAAGGTCTCCAAAGACCATGGCTCTACTCATGCAGGTAGCAACACACGCTGGCTCCAAACCCTGGTCAAAGCGGTCAGCACAAAAGTCACATTTATCCACCACTCGCCTCTCCTCATCAAAGTACAACGCACCATACGGGCAAACTTGCATACATAACTTGCAGCCGTTACACTTCTCTTGGTTAACAACCACAATCCCATCTTCCCGGCGATATATGGCATCTGGGATAGGGCAGACATCAATACAGGGAGCAATCTCACATTGCATACAGAGGACGGGGGCAAAAACCCTTTTGACTGTGGGGTATTTCCCCTGCTCATACTCGAGCACGCTTATCCTATAGTACTCGTGTCCAGCGTGCTTGCCAGTGGGGATCTGGTGCTCTGTCTTACAGGCGACCATGCAGGCGCTGCACCTCATGCAGAGCGCCAAGTTAATTACCATTCCATATCTTGCCATGTCTATCACCTAACCCTTTCTATCTTGACCAGGCCCTCTTGACAGGCAGCGGCACCACTAACTAATTCCATATGGTCTGGGATGAACTCGTTCACATTGATACCTTCCTTACCCCTGGCCACCGCCATGGTCTTTGATTTGTGCCCAAAACCCACAAAAGCGAAGACAGCACTTGGGTGCACCCCACCTGTAACCTTAGCCCTAATCATGCCTTCCCCACCCGTAGCCTCAGACCAAATCTTAACCATGTCACCATCCCTAATCCCCAACTCAGATGCCTTGTCGGTGTTTATCCACAACTTGGTAAGGCCAAGCCCGTCAATATGCTCCTCCATCAGATAAGCGTTGTCCTGTGAGAGAGCCGTCTCGGTAATTGCAGATTTGGCGCTGAGCATGTAAAACTCGTTACTAGCCTTAGGCTCACCAGTCTCCAATGGAATATAGTCTGGTAGCGGGTCTGCATGGGGGTCTCCTGTTTTGGCGAATAGTTTTAAGACAGGAGGTAGAGTTGAGTAGAGCTCCAGCCTGCGGGTAGGAGTTTTGGGCTTGATTTTATAAGGGAATCTATAGTAGATGGGTTCGGTTAGTTCATAATAAGCGCCGTGCTCTTGGAGGTGCTTTCTATCTATGCCGAGTGGCTTAAGTTGAGCATCAAACCACTCCTCCTTGGTAAAGTTGAAGTATTCTTTCAAACCCAATTTCTCAGCCAGTCCGATGTAGATATCCGAGATATCCCGTGTGTCATACAGCGGCCCGACCACTGGGAGCATCGGGACTACCACTCTCGTATTATTCCTCCAGAACTCCGTAAAGACCTCGGTTCTCTCAAGACTGGTGGCATCAGGCAAAACGATATCGGCGTAGGCTATGTGGTCGTTTGGCCAGATGTCGATGACCACAAGGAATAGGTCCTCACTTTCAAGTGCCTTCTTATATACCTGTGGGTTGGTGTGGCTATTGAGTAGTGAGTTGCCATAGACAATCAGCGCCTTAATCGGGTAAGGCTTCCCCTCCAGGATACCTCGCCTGGTGAACTTAGGAATAGCCTCGGGGTAAGGAAATCTAAAGGTGTCAGTCTCTCGCTCTATGCTCGGTGCAGTGATGGGCTCTGTGGACTTAACCGGTGGCATTGCGTATGGGAAAATAGAGGGCATATCCCCAGATGCTCCCCCCATCTCAAAATTGCTACGAACGTCTAATTCTTGTAAAATCATCCCGCCTGGAGCATCATAACTACCTAAGAGCATGCCAAGGATGTGTCTCAGTCTCCACGTCTGCATGCTGTTGGTATAGAAGCATGAGTGAGGATGGTTCCAGTTGGTGGCCACGGCTGGTTTGGCGGCTTCAATCCCCGCAGCAATCTCCGCAATCTTATCGGCCAGTATAGTAGTTATCTCCGATACTCTTGCCGGGGAGTACTCTGATGCTCGCTCTACCAAAAGCTGGAACGCTGTCTTGCAGACCTTCTTGCTTGCATCGGTGGCGACCTCGTAAGCCCCGAGTAGTGCCGGTGCACTGGCTGTATCCAATGCTCTTACATCTCCCACCCCTGTATCCCAGACAAGGAAGTTACCCTCTCCATCATTGAGCGGATATCCGTCCGGCTGTATCAGGATTGGCGCATTGGTATACTTTAGAAGGAAATCCTCATCATATATTTTATCAGTAATTAGGATATGGATAAGGCCGAGGAACAAAGCTGCATCTGTCCCCGGCTTTATAGGCACCCACTCGGCTCCAGGAATAGATGCTGTCTCAGAAAGCCTCGGGTCCACCACCACAATCTTTGTCCCTTTGCGCATAGCCTTATTAAACTCTCTGACGCTGAAATGTAGAGGAGCCAACCCACCGCCAAGCGGGTTTTTAGAGACCTCAAGCACATATTTCGCATTGGGGTAATCAGGTGCAGGCCTACCTGTATCTCCAGTAATTTTGGACGCCGCAAGGCCAGTACCATGGCAAGTGTCTCCATGATGATGCGAGCAGTTCGGTGTCCCGTATACCTTGCTGAAGTAGTGACACATAGGTATGTTCCCTATGTGTCCGCAACCATAGGCCAAATGCACATACTCTGGATGTCCCTCATCCCGGTACTTCTTGAGGACTGCGGCTATTTCAGTGAGAGCCTCATCCCAGGTGATTCTCTTGAACTTACCTTCGCCCTTCTTACCAACCCTGCGCATGGGGTACCTGAGCCTGTCTGGACGGTACAACTGGTAAATAAGGGCGTTGCCTTTGGCGCATAACCTGCCGTCCATGCCAGGTATTTTCTGCCCCTCTACCTTAACTACCTTACCATCTACAACCTTTGCTCTAATTGGGCATGGCGTACCCATACACGCATGGCAAGCTCCATACCTCCACTCGACCTTCGGTTCGTCACCAGAAGGTGCCTTCACGCTGTCTCCCATAGGTGCCTTCTTCTTGCCCCACATTTTAGTGCCTCCTACATACCGGCTCCAGAGTATTTTTCTATCATAAATGCCTACCTACCGTCAAGTCCGCTTTGAGTATCTCGATATTCTGCATCTGGTTTGCGGCTGCAGACTTTGTAAGTAAAGAAACACCGTGCCTAACTAGTGCCAGTGGAGAAATGTCAGTTCTTTGACATGATACCAAGATTTTCCTAGAATGGTTACAAGGGGAGTGATAGATTAGTTTAATTTACTCAAATTAGCAGACTAAATAAAATGTATAGGAGGATAAACATGGAAGGGAAAGATGCTGCTTTCGCTTTGGCGAAGAATGTTGTCAATATCAGCTATGATGATATCCCTGAGGAAGTTGTAGAGAGCACCAAGAAAAGTATTCTGGATACATTAGGGGTGCTAGTAGCGGGAAGCGGACTTGAGCCTGGCTGCCGACGGGTTGTTGAGCTTGTTAAAGAGGCAGGAGGCAGGGAGGAAAGTTCCATATTAGTCTTCGGGGACAAGGTGCCAGCACAAATGGCTGCCTTTGCTAATGGTGCCATGGTTCATGCCTTGGACTACGATGATGTAATTGATGATGCTGTCGTGCATCCCACCGCAGCTACCTTACCTGCAGCCCTGGCCATCGCTGAACAGGTGGGCAAGGTAGGTGGGAAGGAGCTTATCACTGCTGTCACCCTTGGCAATGACCTCATTACTAGAATGTCCCTAGCAGTTACCCAGAGCCCCCAGGGCGCTAAACATGTTGCAGGATGGCATATGAACACCACTTTTGGTGCCTATAGCTCAGCAGCGGCTGCCGGCAAGTTATTGGGCTTAGATGAAGACAAGATGGCAGATGCTTTGGGTATTGCCTTTATGCACACTGGTGGCAGCTTCCAGATTAACTACAGTGACGGAGTTGGCATTACACCATTATACGATTGCTTCCTCTCAATGGCAGGAGTCTTATCAGCACTGATGGCACGACGTAGCATTACTGGAGTTAAAGACTGCCTGCAAAGTAAGGCTGGGGTCTATAATCTCTACTTCAGGGGTGAATATGACCCATCTTACCTGACTGATAAACTGGGGGAAAGGTTTGAAGGAATTAATATGGGCTTCAAGCTCTGGCCAACCTGTCGGTGTACTCACGTCTATATTACCGCCACCCTAGACCTCATCCGCGAGCACAGTATTCGCCCTGAGAACGCAACTGAGGTGATAGTGACTGTTGGCGATTGGGGCCAAAACCTCTGTCTGCCTCTGGAGGCGAGACGAAAACCCGAGACCGGCATGTTTGCTAGCTTAAGTATACCATTCACTGTAGCAGCAGCTATTGCCAAAGGGGAGGTCAACATTGGCACTTTTACCCCAGAGTCACTCAAAGACCCAGCAACGCTGGCAGTTGCCCAGAAGGTAGTGCCAAAATATGACTCTCAGTTTAATGTTCCTGGCATACCACCAGCCATAGTTGAGATAAAGACCAAGAGCGGGGAAGCATATTCAGAGAGGGTAGACTTTCCTTATGGTCATCCTAAAAACCCGGTAACAATAGATGACCTCCTTAAGAAATTCAGAGACTGCGTCTCATATTCAGCCAAGCCTATCCCTAAGGAGAAGAGCGATAAGGCAATCGAATCTATCCTTAACTTGGAAGAGATTGATGATGTCGGCCAAATAATCCAGTTATTTACTTAAAAGGGGAAAAAAGTTCTTGCCAAATATTTTCGGCTGGCTGCTCAGGCTGTAGCACGAGAGTTCCTACGCTAGGAGCACGAGTGTTTCTCTTTCCAATCCATTTTGAAGTGAACATTTCATCAAGTTGTGCGGTAGTACTGGTTTAGGTAGAATTATTGATAGGATGGGGATAGTTCATCAGCAATCGAGCGCCGGAGCTGTCACTACGTGCCAACACTGTGGTCGTGAGTCGCTGCTCATTTCCCAAGCCTTAGGTCTATGCCTTGATTGCATTCGCAAGGACTTCACTCAGGTGCTACCTCTTATAGAGAAAGTCCATAGTAGAGCCAGGGAACCGTTTGACCTACCTTATAAGCCACCTGAGGCTGAAAAAGGACGGAGCTGTTACCTTTGTGCTAATGAGTGTCGTCTAGCACCTGGTGAAAAGAGCTATTGTGGATTGCGCACCAACAAGGAAAACAAACTGGTGGGTGCCACTGTTGAGAAGGGTAACGTCAGCTGGTATTACGATGCTCTGCCCACCAACTGCGTAGCTGATTGGGTCTGTCCTGGTGGAAGCGGGGCTGGTTACCCCCAGTTTGCCTATTCTCGAGGAGCTGAATATGATTATAAAAACCTGGCTGTCTTTTATCAGGCTTGTTCCTTTGACTGCCTGTTCTGTCAGAACTGGCATTATCGTTATTCAGCAACTCGGCCGAGCAAGGTTGATGCCCTGGAGCTGGCTCAGGCAGTTGATGAGCGCACTGCCTGCATATGTTATTTTGGGGGTGACCCATCGCCCCAACTGCCACATGCCATTCGTACCTCCCGATTAGCCCTAGAAAGGAACAAGGGCAGGATTCTGCGCATCTGCTGGGAGACCAATGGCTCAATGCACCCGGCACTATTAAGACAGGCGGCTGAGCTTTCCTCGAATTCTGGTGGCTGCATTAAATTTGACCTCAAGGCCTGGAGTGAGGAGCTGCATATTGCCCTCTGCGGGGTGAGCAATAAAAGGACCCTGGAAAATTTTAAACTGCTGGCTCAGTATGCTGAGAAAAGGCCCACGCCTCCCTTTTTGGTCGCCAGCAGCTTACTTGTCCCCGGATACATAGATAAGGAGGAAATATCTGGAATTGCTGGCTTTATTGCCTCCCTCAGCCTTGATATCCCTTATGCTCTCCTCGCCTTCCACCCCCAATTTATGATGAACGATTTGCCACCTACCTCCAAACGACATGCCGAAGAATGTCTGGCAGAGGCGAAGGCACAGGGACTAAGAAATGTAAGGCTGGGCAATATCCACCTGCTTGGTGATTACTACTAAATGAAGCAGGGCTGAAATCTTTGCTTGAATTCAGAGCCACGCTCCACCCATTTTTGCTTATTTTTAATCGTCACTTCCACCCGTCTGAACTGGTTGAAATAGTCCTTCATGCCACGTGGGAAACCACAGCAACCAACCTTAACTCTGTGTAATCCTTTATCACCGGTCATTCTTTTTACCTAGCCTTGGTGGTTTGGAAGATGTGGTTCCCCGATTATGGGAACCTCCTCCCCACAATAAGGGCAACGTTTATCTGGGCTGATGTTATATCTGGTTATACTAAAACCGTAGCGCTCAATTAAGCATTGTTGGCAGCTGGGACAGTAGGTATTTTCATAAGAATGCCCGGGCACATTCCCGATATAGACATACTTTAGCCCCTCTGCCATGCCTATATCTCGTGCTTTCTCCAAGGTGCTCACCGGCGTTGGAGGAACGTAAGACTCGCCTCTGAACTGGTACGCCGGGTAGTAGCCAGAGAGGTGCCAGGGGATGTCGTTACCCAGTTCCCTCTTGATTCTTTGCGCTATCCGATTTAACCCATCATCAGTATCATTTATACCAGGTATAACCAGTGTAGTAAGCTCAATCCACATCCCACACTCCTTGGCGTGTGTAACATTCCTCCAAACCATGTCTACATCGGCAGCGCAGAACTTTTTGACCACTTCAGGCTCACCCTTTATATCAATATTCATTGCGTTCAGGCCATGAATCACCAGCATATCCAGAGCTGGCACCGTCATGTAGCCATTGGTAACGTAAGTATTGTAATAGCCTTTATCCCTAGCCAATTCAAAGATGTCCAGAGAATACTCAAGAAGCAAAGTTGGCTCATTAAAGGAGACGCTGGTACCCTGGCAATGGTATCTTTTCATGAGTTCAATAAATGTCGTCGGACTTATATACTGACCCTTACCTATGTTTTGAGGTGATTTACTTATATCATAGTTCTGACACCACGGGCAGGTAAAGTTACACGACCAGCTGCCGATAGTTAAGGCTTTTGTTCCCGGGTAGAAGTGAAAGAAGGGTTTCTTTTCAATAGGGTTGGCACTGATAGAGGAAATATCGCCGTACTCAAGGGTGTAAAGGCGTCTGCCAATATTCTTTCGGGTGGCACAGAAGCCTGTCTCTCCTTCGGAGATTAGGCAGCACCTTTCGCAGGTATGGCACTGGACTTTGTCCCCAATAGCCTTATAAAGCAAAGCTTCCCTTATTATGCGACCTTCGGCCATCTCAGAACACCTGGCTATATTTTTCGGCTTACCTTCTCCTGGCAGGTGGGGCAAAAGTTCCAGCCCTTCAGGTCAGTATCATGCAGGCTGTTGGAGAAATGCATTACACAGGTAGGGTCAGGGCAATGCCCAAGTCCATAGGTGTGCCCTAGCTCGTGAACCGCTTCCTTAAGTGCCCGCTCCCGAAAGAGGTTTTCATCCCGGGGCAAGCCATAGAACTCTTGCCTCAAGCGCTGCAAGGAGATGAGTGCTCTCTTACCGGTGATGCCTGCCTGTCCAAAGACAAAATTAAGTCCGGGAGCATAGATATCAACATCTACTACCCCGAGAGCCCTATCATCTGATCTGGGAAGAGGGATGAGAGTCAGGAGCATAGTTGCCAGATGCTGACCCCGGTGCTGATTCCAGCTCTCCCGGGGCAGCTCTAGTTTATTGCCAATCCGTGTCCTTTGACCGAAAACTTCCGTCAAAGGTTGCCTAAGGGCTTCCAGAGTGGCTCCCTCTACCTCTCCTATAGGAATCAGTACAATCATTTCCGATTTTGCCAACACATCAGTGCTGGCTGTCCTCCAGGTTTTCCAACCTCTGGTTCATTCTAGCCCAGACAAACAGTAACAGCAAGCTCGCCCTCTCGTCTCAGTTCTGTTCAGACCTAAGCCCTTCAATGGGGTTAAGACGGATGACCTGGCAGGGCGGCGCAAAAACTGAAGATAAGCCGAGGGCTAACGCCGAGGTATATTTGTTCGATAGGCTTAACTACAGAAGCACCTGCCTAGGCAACAGCGGCTATAGTACCAGTTACTGACGTTCATACCAAATGGTACCAATGGGGGTTCACCGCGTGGCAAAGATAGACTAGAGTATAACTAGAATATACCTGACTAGTATTGGAGAACAGGGAATATGCCTGTCACAGTAAATGGCCAAACCTATTACAGAACTGCTGAAGTCTACAGAACAGTCGGCATAAGCAGAACTACCTTCTTTCGTTGGCTCAAAGAAGGCATCCTCAGGGAAGCTGAACAGAGGGATAGGAGAGGATGGAGGCTGTTCACCGAAGGTGAATTAAATAGATTTGAGGCAGAGGCCAACCGAATCGTTAAAAGTAATTAGTTTAGAGCCACGAAGGGTCGACCTTAAAGATGCTTCTCTTGAGGAGAGAGATGATAGACGTTGACACGAGTAAGAACAGCTTGTTGAAGAGTTAGCAGGCCTGCGCCAGTGTGTGGCTGAACTTGAGAAGCGAGATGCCGAGCGCAAGCGGGTGGGGGAGGCACTGCGAGAAAGTGAAGAGCGGTACCGCGACCTGCTAGAGAGTGCTAACGACCTCATACAGAGTGTTGCCCCTGACCTGCCCGAAGTTATGGCTGACCATTTCCAATTGCAGCAGGTCTTCCTCAACATCATTATCAATGCCGAATATTTTATGGTTGAGGCACACGGTGAAGGCACCCTGACCATTACTACGGAAAGGGTGGGGGATATTATCAAGGCTGCCTTTGCTGATGATGGGCCCGGGATTAGTCAAGAAAACCTGGGGCACTTGTTTGACCCCTTCTTTACCACCAAGGAGGTGGGCAAAGGGACCGGGCTGGGCTTAAGCATCTGTCACGGAATAATAACTGAGCATGGCGGCCGGATATACGCTGAAAGCGAGTTGGGCAAAGGGACCACCTTTGTCGTGGAACTCCCTATCAGCAACCATTGATAGGGGAGGAGTTGAATGAAAAACTCGGTGCTGGCGTACTCGTGACTAGATATATCTGCCCACCGATTTGGCGATTGACCTGAGCTCCTCCATCAGCCTAGCAAAGTCTGACGGTGTTAGGGACTGGAGACCATCCACCAGGGCTTCCTTCGGGTTGGGGTGAACTTCAATTAGGAGCCCATCGGCACCAGCTGCCACCGCTGCCCTGGCTACCGCTGGCACCAGTGAGTAGTGCCCGGTGGCATGGCTAGGGTCAACAATCACCGGCAGGTGGCTGAATCTCTTAATTACTGGTATGGAACAAATATCCAGAGAAAAGCGAGTGCTGTTCTCAAATGTTCTAATTCCCCTCTCACACAGAATAACCTGGTTATTTCCTTCTGCCAGCAGGTAGTCGGCTGCAGTCAGCCACTCGGTAATAGTGCATGAGAACCCACGCTTCAGGACAACAGGACACTTGCTCCGGCCAATATTAGTCAGCAGGGCGAAGTTTTGCATATTTCGGGCACCAACTTGAAGGATATCGGCATACTTGGATACTAGGCTGACATCGTGAGGGTCTACCACTTCAGTGATTACCGGTATACCAAACTGCTCCCTGACCCGTGCCAGCAATTCCAGCCCGGCTTTCTCCAGACCCTGAAAACTGAAAGGAGAAGTACGTGGTTTAAAGGCGCCACCACGCAAGATGCATGCCCCGGACTTTTTTACCGCTCTGACCGCCTCTACAAGCTGCTCTTCACTCTCCACAGCACAAGGCCCGGCCATGACTACGACGCGCTTACCCCCAATCTCAATCCCATTAATGGAAACCAGGCTGTTCTCTGCCTTGAATTCCCGGGAGGCAAGCTTGTAGGGCTTCATAATCCGGGTTACGCTTTCCACCCCAGGGAGCACAGCAAAGATATCGGTGGGTAGTTGCCCGGTATTGCTTCCCAATATGGCGACTACCACTTTGTCGGTACCCAGGTTTAACTGGACGCTCAGTCCCAGCGACTTGGCTTGCTGCTTTACACCATCTATTTCTTCCGGAGTGGTGCCGGTTCTCATTTCGACTATCATAGCCTCTTACCTCAGCTCCTTTATAGACCGGGATTTCTCATCTTAATTCACCACTAGGTAATCCTCATCACTCTTAGTAATGATAATACACACACGGCTTCTGGCCGTCAAGCTCACTTCGTAGCCGCCTAGCCACCGAGTCTATCCCCTACTTTCAAGCCCATTTGCTCGGCAAAATCTGCTGCTGCTATCTTCGGGGAACCTTCTACTTGCACCCGTTTAATAAGGATTGCCCCATCGGTGGCAGTCACCACCAATCCCTGTCTGGTAGTGTCAATAATCTCGCCAGGCAGGCCACCAGCAACCCCAGCCAGTAATTCTGAGTCAAAGACCTTGAATCGCTGGCCACCAAAATTAGTTATTGCCCCCGGTTGAGGATTAGTGCCCCGAATAAGATTGTAGATTTTGATTACCGGCTGGAGCCAGTTAATTATAGCGTCCTTTTCCGTGCACAGTCCTTCGTAACTAGCTTGTGATTCATCTTGAGGGATTCGTGGCGCTATGCCCCTTTTAATTAACTCGATACTCTCTATTAACGCCTCTATGCCTAAGGGGAAAAGTTTGTTAAAGTACAGTGACCCCACCGTATCATCAGGTGAAATCTCCACCTCCCTCTGTAGCAGGATGGGGCCGGTATCTATCCCCTTATCAGGCCAGAAAATGGTAATGCCTGTCTTAGCCTCACCATTAATTATAGCCCAATTGATAGCACTGCCCCCTCGGTGCCTAGGAAGTAGAGAGGGATGGTACTGTATTGTCCCCAACCTGGGGTAGTTTAAGATAAACTCGGGTAGTATACTGGTTACGAACGCCATGACGTTTAGGTCTGGTTTCAGTTCGGTATACTGGTCATAGACCTCTGGGGCTCGTATTCTTTCTGGCTGAAAGGTTAGTATGCTTAACTGAAGAGCCAATTGCTTAAGCGGGTTTGCCTTTCCCAGAATGTCAGAAGGTGTGCCAACTCCGACAACCTCTTCTCCTCTTTTGACCAATACTTGGAGGGCTTTCTCGCCAAAGGCTGCCTGACCTATTAAGACAATACGCATTTGCTGTTCCCCTTATTATGGCTAACAATTCACTAGCTATATTTTAAACGTTGATGGGTTGACGGGCAACCATGCTGGCTTAAACTACCCTTAAGCGGGACGAAGTGGTGAGAGTTAGGGGAGGGGTGGCACCAAGTCACTCACTTACCAATTCGGCCAGGTTCAACTAATCTTCATACCGTACGAAAGTAAGGTCATTAAAAGTACTGATGGGGGATTCACCAGATGGCGAACATAGGTTAGACTATATTTAAATAGTGTCGGAGGTTCTATATATGCCGGTAACAATAAATGGTCGAACCTATTATCGGACGGCTGAAGTTTGCCAAATGGTTGGTATAGGCAAGAGCACTCTCTTTCGTTGGACGAAGGAAGACATCATGAGTGAAGCTGAACACAGGGACAGGCGAGGATGGAGGCTATTTACTGAGGATGAAATAGATAAATTGAAGATGGAGGTCAACAGAATTCAGAAAAACCACGCAGCCAAGACTAGGAAAATACCTGGCAAGTCTGTGGTAACTCAACGATAGTGGGCGTTAATAGTTATTCTGAAGTGCCAGAGAGCAAATTTAAGGAGGTGCATTTTGACAACTATAATGAAGCAGCAGCAACCCAAGAAGGTTGTCGGGAACGCTGAAGAACAAGCCGTAGAGCCGGCTCCTGAGGCCTCCAAGGAGACCCTGGATCCCCTTGACGAGTTTCGTAACCAAGCTGAGATGGCCTATACGGCCTATCTGGAAGCTCAGAGAAAAGTGGCAACGGCGTATAAGGAGCGGGAACGACAAGAGGAAAAGGTCTATAAAGAGGTTGAGCGGCAAGCTAATAAGGCTTGTGAGCAGGCTATAGAAAAAGCCTTGAGAGTCCGTGAAAAGGTTGAACAGGAGGCCGAAGAGGTATATAAGAAAGCTACAGAGGAAGCCACGGAGGCTTATCAAAAGAGTGTGAAGCAAGCACTAAGCGTGTGTAGGGAGACCATAGAGCAAGCCTGGAAAGTCTCTAGGGAAACTTCAGAGCAAATCTGGAGAATCTTCCAAGGGGATAAGGCTAACTAATACGTTGTTCACCGTAGGCTAGCTGCCGTGGCTTGAACGCAGGATATTGATTAGCAAAATATGACAAAGGGTGCTACTTGATTAGTTCTGCAAACATTTCATCTTTACTAAATCTATAGGCCACTCCTTTTTGGTCGTTAGCTACCTTATGCCAGTTATCTAGTTTCCCACCACAGACTAGCTCAAATCCCTTCCGCTGGGCTATGGCGACGTAATGCTCACTGTATTGTCTTCGTTTTCCCCCTGCCTGCTCATTCCTATTGAATTAGCTGTTACCGAGCTGACAACAGTACTAACCAGGCAACCTGACTTGCCAGTGATAGTCGGCAGGTGAACTGCTTGTTGACAGCGAACACAGAATTTGGCAGAATCTTTATATTAAGTGAGCTGAAGAAATCACTTTGGAACGTAACGATTGTACATCTGCCTTGAGGAGGAACATGTATGCTCAAATTCAGCGCCAATTTAACCATGATGTTCAATGAGGTTGATTTCCTAGGTCGTTTTGAGCGGGCATCAAGAGCCGGTTTCAAGGGAGTCGAATACCTGTTTCCTTATGAATGGGAGAAGCAGGAGCTGGTGGAGAAGTTGGACAAGCATGGCCTGGAACAGGTATTGCACAATCTGCCGGCTGGTAATTGGCTTGCCGGAGAGCGGGGCATTGCCTGCTTACCACAGCGAGTAGGGGAATTTCGAGAGGGTGTGGGATTAGCCATCGATTACGCTAAAGCTTTAAGATGTTCTCGCCTGAACTGTCTTGTTGGCATAACTCCTGATGAGGTGCCAGCAGAAGAGATTCGCCAGACGCTGGTGGATAACCTTCGATTTGCCGCAATTGCCCTGGACAAAGAAGGCATTCGTTTGCTGGTCGAGCCTCTAAATAACCAAGACATTCCTGGATTTTATCTAGTGCATACACAAGACGCACTCCAGTTGCTTGAAGAAGTTAATCACGCCAACATCTGGCTTCAGTATGACATTTATCATATGCAAATCATGGAAGGCAATCTAACGAGAACTATTCTGGATAAGCTGGCTCGTATCGCCCATATTCAGCTCGGGGATAATCCGGGACGACATGAGCCAGGAACCGGCGAAATTAACTTCCCCAATCTGCTTCGCTTCATTGATGAGGCAGGGTACGATGGTTGGATTGGATGTGAATACAAGCCGGCTGGTGTGACGGAAGACGGTCTTGCATGGGTCAGACCTTATCTTAAAGAAGGAGGAAGATAATGGCAGAACTTGGGTTTATTGGGTTGGGGATAATGGGCAAGCCGATGGCAGGCCATCTGCTTACTGCTGGCCACAGAGTTCACGTTTGTGACCTGCTCTCGGAGCCGGTTAAGGAACTATGTTCGAAGGGTGCGGTGGCCTGTAGCTGTTGTAAAGAAATAGCACAAGAATCCGATGTAATCTTCATTATGGTACCGGACACACCCGATGTGGAAGCCGTTTTGTTTGGCGAGGGTGGTGTGGCAGAGGGCGTCAGGCCAGACTCTATTGTGGTAGATATGAGTTCTATATCTCCGATTGCTACCAAGGAGTTTGCCAAAAAGCTTGGTGCTTTGGGTGTAAAGATGCTTGATGCCCCCGTTTCCGGTGGTCAGGTAGGAGCTGAAAAAGCCACTCTTTCCATCATGGTAGGCGGCCAACCTGAGGTGTTCGAACAAATCAAGCCCTACTTTGAGATTATGGGCAAGAATATCGTTCATATTGGCGATAATGGGGCTGGCCAGACTTGCAAAGTGGCTAACCAAATTGTAGTTGCCCTGACAATTGAGGCAATTGGTGAAGCTCTTTTATTTGCTTCTAAGGCAGGTGCCGACCCAGCCAAGGTAAGGAGCGCACTACTTGGAGGATTTGCTCAAAGTCGGATTCTGGAACTACATGGGGAAAGAATGATTGGGCGCAGCTTTGACCCCGGTTTTCGTATCCGACTACACCAAAAAGACCTGAACTTGGCCTTGCAGACAGCACGCAACCTGGGGTTGAGTTTGCCGAACACATCCACAGCACAGGAACTATTTAATGCAGTTGCAGCCCATGGTGGTAGTGAGCTAGACCACTCTGCCATGGTGCTCGCCCTAGAAACGCTTGCCAATCACAAGGTCAGCGGATAGATAGGTCCGACTCATAAATTCTGAACCTTAAGCAATTGAAACCAAAATCAGGGGTAAATTAAACTGACCTTTTGAAAGAAAGGTGATAGGCTTTAGCCTAATTTACCCCTGACAAATTCCTCTGGAGCGACCTGATTACCTTATCCGAGTTTGACTTGGTCTAGGCTGCCTTCCTCCATCATAGCTTTGAGAGAATCGGCTAGAGCGGCCACTGTCTTATCAATTTCCTCTTTGGTGTGCATGCAGGAAAGAGCGAAATCAGGCCTAGCTGACAGTAGGTCAACACCACGGTGAAGCATGTGTTGAGCCAGTCGCGATTTTATCACAGTCATCCCCACTATCTTACTCACGTCTTTGGTCGGAGGTACCCAGTCGTCAGTGGGTTGGAAATCAAACGATCCAAAGTAGGTATGGAGGATACTCCTGCTGTAAAGCCAGCCACTGATGCCTTTCTCTTGGAAAACTTGGTTTCCTCTTTCCCGCAGGCAGGCTGCCATCTCTATGGCTTTTCTCTGTGGCTCACCGTCCTTGCAGAGCTTAAGCGTGGCTATGCCGGCAGCGCAGGTAAGCGGATTGGCATTCCAAGTCCCGGTATGTCGTACCCGTTGGCTTGCCGGTCTGTCAAGGCCGAAAATCCCCAAGATGTCGGCTCTACCAACCAAGGCACCAGCCCCCAGTCCGCCAGCAATAACCTTACCAAGGCTGGTTGTATCCGGTTTTACCCTCACCACGGACTGAAAGCCGCCGGGCGCCATCCGGATACCAGTAACCACCTCATCCAGATGCCACACCGTGCCATATTTGTGGGCCAGTCCAGGCAGCGCACGAATGAAGTCGAAATCTAATGGGACCTGACCACCCATATGGCCGCCGCCGCCTTCTGTCATAAGGATGGCATATTCTCCCGTAGCCAGCTCTTCCTCTACCATGTTAAGGTCACAAGGTATGAACTTAACATAATCCTGGACAACGCCTGCTGCCGGCAGTAAGGATAATTCATCCGCCCAGCCGTGGAAATGCTCGAGGAATCTGAGAATTTTTTTACGCCCAGTAAAGATGCGAGCCAGCCTGATTGCCATCATATTGGCTTCCTGTCCACAGGCAAAAAATTCAACCCTCTCTGCAGAGGGCATCATACTCTGGATAAGCTCAGCCCACTCCATCTCCAGTTCGTGAGGGTCACCGTAGTGGACACCCTTGGCCACCTGCTCCTGAAGAGCTTTAACCACTGCTGGATGACTGTGACCCAGTATCAGGGAGCCGTGTCCAATTATATAGTCTATATATTCATTACCATCTACATCCCACTTCTTCGAACCTTTGGCATGAGTTATATATGGCCGGTAAGGAGGGGTAGTACGCATACCGTGAGTATGCCCATCAGCGGCAAAGAGCTTAACTGCCCGACGCTCATGCAGCTCCACAGTTTTGGGATGAGTCTTTTTATACTCTTCAAGTAATTTATCGACAGCCATTATTCTTTTCCTCCTTATTTATTCCTTTCTTACTGACTTATTATCAACCGAAGTTGCTTCACACCTTACATGTGATAGAAGCTTTAGCCAGAATAGTAGCTCCCACTACTACCTCTGTTCACCTCCCTTTTTGGCTATAGACGATAACTTATTCTCTCAGTATTGTCAATAGCCCAATGGTTATACGCAAGCCAGAGGTTACGGTGCCATCCGGTATGTGAGTAACAAAAGCCATTTTGTACAATTACTAACAACAGCATTTGGCTGGCAAGATACAGCCGCCATGTTGACAGTCATCTTTAGGATATGATACGCTAAATAGCGGTTAAGAATTGAATAAAACTCTTCGAGCCTTTCCTCCTAAAGGTGTATGCCTACGGAGACTGGCCGGAAGGGTGTCACTGGAAACGGTGATGCCTCCCATGATTGGAAAGGAGAGCGGATGAATAAGGTAGATAACTGACAAGGCGTCCCATATTTCCCCTGGGCGCCTTTTCTTTTGTTCTCCTCCGTCTGCTTCTGGGCGACCATCTCAGGAGCGAAGGAAAGCGACGCATTCTGTGCCTGGTTTCCAATCAGTGGTACAAGCTCGACGGGCGTATTATCCCAGCAGGTCAAGCGAGACAAACACGCAGTCTGGCCAGACCAAAAGATTAAGGAAGTTTGTGTAATGAGGAATTGGACAAAAAAGGTTGTATCGGTGTTTATGGGGTTGATTATTGATTTGGACATGGGGAGGTATTCTGTTTGTGATTAGAAAGTGGATTACTACCAACCGGATGACATTCACCTTTATCCTCTTAGGGCTCATCATATTTCTCTTCATTGTGGTGCCTCTGGGCAAAATGATTTTGGCATCTGACCCCATGATACTGCTGGACACTTTTTTGGACCCAGAGGTGATGAGGTCTATCTGGTTGACACTCTATGCTGCCTTGATAGCCACCGCCGTCGGCTGTCTGCTGGGAGTACCCTTGGCATACTTACTGGCCAGAGCCAATTTTCCGGGGAAGAGGCTGGTGGAGGGACTTATTGATATACCTATCGTGGTGCCTCATACCGCAGCCGGTATCGCTCTTCTGTTTGTTTTCGGCCGCAACTTTATGGTGGGCAAAGCATTTGATGCTATCGGCATTCAGTTTGTTGATTCCATGGCTGGCATCGTGATAGCGATGCTGTTTGTTAGTATCCCGTTCCTAATAGACTCAGCTAAAGAGGGTTTCAAAAAAGTTGACGTGAGGCTGGAAAAGGTAGCCCGTAGCCTGGGTGCCTCACCCTGGCAGGCGTTCTTCAAGATTTCATTGCCGCTCGCTTGGCGCAGCATTGTGGCCGGCAACATCATGATGTGGGCTCGTGGAATAAGCGAGTTTGGTGCTGTCCTTATTCTCGCTTACCACCCGATGATAGCCCCAGTTCTCGTTTACGAGAGGTTTGAAACCTACGGATTGGACTATGCCCGACCGGTGGCAGTACTGCTCATTTTGGTGTGCCTTATTGTGTTTATTGCCTTGAGGATGCTGGTATACCGAAAGGAAAAGTGATGATAAAAATCAAGAATCTCTGTGTAGACCTCGGTGACTTCCTGCTGTACGACATCAGTTTTACCGTGAGCGAGGGTGAGTATTTTGTGGTACTCGGCCCCACAGGAGCCGGTAAAACCGTACTACTTGAATCAATCGCTGGGCTATATCCCATTAAAAGCGGTGAGATATGGCTCCGAGGCAAGGAGATGAGAGAACTTGAACCAGAAAAGCGGGGAGTGAGTATCGTTTATCAGGACCACGTCCTGTTTCCTCACCTTTCTGTTGAGGACAATGTAATCTTTGGGCTCAGACTGCGCAAAGAGAAGCACCAGGAAATAAAAGCGACACTGGACTGGATAACTGATTTGCTGAGTATTTCTCATCTACTTCATCGTAAGCCTGAGACTCTGAGTGGTGGTGAGCGTCAGAAGGTGGCCCTGGCAAGAGCCCTGAGCACAAAACCAGAGGTACTGCTACTTGATGAGCCACTCAGTGCCCTTGACCCGGAAGCCAGGGAGAATGTACAGCAGGAACTGCGTCAACTCCATAGAGTGCTTAACATTACGACTGTGCATGTTACCCATGATTTCGAGGAGGCGATAGCCCTTGGGCACCGCATCGCCGTCATCGGTGAAGGGCACTTGAAGCAGGTGGGAACACCTGAGCAAATATTCCGTCAGCCAAATTCGGAATTCGTAGCTCGCTTTGCCATGACACGGAATATTTTCCTCGGTGAGGCGGTGCATAAAGCTAACGGAGATAACATATTCAGGACAGAGGGCACTGAGTTCGTGTCGGCGGCAAATATCGAGGGCACCTGTCATGCTTCCATTCGACCCGAGGACATTCTTATTTCGCTTGAACCTATCCGCTCCAGTGCGCGTAACTGCTTCCCCGGTACGATTACTGGCGTAATTGACAAAGGTGCCACACTTTACATAACGGTAAGCCTACCACCTGACATTTCCTGCTTAGTTACTCGTCATTCCTTTGAGGAATTGGGGTTGGAAGAAGGTAAAAGAGTCTATGTGACGTTTAAGGCATCATCAGTCCACCTCTTTTGATATGAGACGAATTCAACAAGGCTAAGGAGTCAGAACTTCTGGTGAGAAATCCTACCAGCGGTGCAAATATCAAGATTTCTTCGCTATTACTCACCCTATTGCTTGCAGTTGCTCTACTGCTTGGCTGTGCCAAGCCTGCAGGAAAACTGCCTATATTCTGCGCCGGTAGCTTGACCATACCCTTTGCTGAAATTAGTGACGAATTCAACAAGCTCTATCCTGATATTGAGATACTGGCTGAGGGAGGCGGTAGCGCCACCTCCATCCGCAAGGTTACTGAGCTGGGTAGAGAATGTGGCGTGGTGGCTTCCGCCGATTATAAGATTATCCCCAAGCTCATGTTCCCCAACTACACTGAGTGGTACATCATATTTGCCTCGAATCAAATAGTCCTCAGCTACACCGAAAAATCCCAATATCAAGGTCAGGTCAATGCCGACAACTGGTACGAAATTCTGCTCAAAAAAGGTGTAACCTATGGGCGCAGTAACCCTGACCAGGACCCTTGTGGCTACAGGACTCTGATGGTATGGCAACTTGCCGAGAAATACTATAAGGTTCCCGGCATCTACCAGAAGCTCTATGGTGCGGCCGGCGATATGATGAGACCGAAGTCGGTCGACCTTATCGCTCTCCTGGAATCAGGAGACCTGGATTACGCCTTTGAATACTCTTCAGTGGCTAAACAACACAATCTGAAGTATGTAGTATTGCCCGAAGAGATTAATCTTTCCAGCGAACAATTCAAAGATTTCTACGCCCAAGCGAGGGTAGAGATAAAAGGAAAACAACCAGGAGAGACCATCACCCTGACGGGTGAACCGATACTCTACGCGGTGACCATACCAAATAATTTCCCAAACCAGGAATTGGCTATCAGCTGGGTGGAATTTCTGCTCAGCGACCGCGGTATGGCTATCATGGAGGCTAATGGCCAGAGACCGATTAAGCCAGCGACAACCAATGACGCCGATAAGTTGCCAGAAGCGTTAAAACAATTTATAAGATGAAACTTAACAGGTAAATATGGGATAACTGTCTAACAAAAGGTAGATTCCTTTTTAATTATCGAAAAAGACAGACCAGGGAACGCCGACATCAGGGGTGAATACGGTATCACAACTAACTATGAAATTAACATCTACCGCCATTACTTCGTCTCCAGATATCCATAAAACAGGTCATCGTAGAACGTTTCCAATTTCAGCTTATGTTTGAGTTCTTCCTGAACCAACCTTTGGCAAAGGCGTTTGGCTGTCTCGTCTCTCATTACCCCCATCATTTTGGAATAAAACTCGATGGCTTGCTGCTCACGCTTGATAGCGAAAATAAGCGTATCCTGTAGCCCAGCACCTTCCAGGGTATCGCCACCGGTTAAATACTCGCTAATCATTAAGTCTGGTATCTTTTCCTGATGCCAACTTTGCTTTTCCAGACCTTTTTCCTTAATGCTCTTTAGCAACTCGGTATGCTTTAGCTCTTCTTCAGCCAGCTCTTTTAGTAGTGCCTTAGCCCCAGGGTCCTGAGTCTTGCTTTGTCCGGCTATATAAAAAGCCTGGGATGCGATTTCCTTGTATATCGCGGTATCTAATAACTCAGCCAATTCATCTGCCATCCTTTAACCTCCATGACTAATCAGTGGTAACTGGGAATTCTACCAAGATTTTGTCATCCGCACCACGGTCAATGTCTCATTTTCCGCGACGGAGCTGGCTTATTGCCTTCTATTTTAACCGACCTTCCGCCACACCCCAGTTGATGTTCTTGAAGAAGGCTTCTATGTAGTTAGCCCGTTTCAGCCCGTAATCGGTGATGAAGGCATGCTCAAAAACATCCATTACCAGGATGGGCCTACAGCCAGCAAGATGACCAACCTCATGCTCATTAATCCATTGGTTAAAAAGCCAGCCAGTCACATTATCCTGATAAAGTATCACCCAGCCAATGCCGCGCATTGCCCCGGTAGCCTTGAAATCCTGCTCCCAGGTATCATAGTTGCCAAACTCCTCGGCCAGCTTGCTGCCTAGCCTGCCAGACTTGTCCAGAACTCCCTTCCCGCCAAGGTTCTCAAAGTAGTACTCGTGGAGACGCATGCCATTGAATTCAAAACCCATCCGCCGTTTAAGTTCTGCATATTCGGGATTGGTGGCGTCTTTTGCCTTGCCATTCAATAGGTCGCAGAGTTTGTTAGTGTTATTCACATAGCCTTGATAGAGGGTAAAATGGTTCTTGAGCAGCGTTTCACTAAAACCCTCAATTCCGGTAAGATAGCTGTAATCTTTTGCTGTGTAAGCCATAGTTTTTCCTCCTTACTTAAGTGTACGGAACATCTTGATTTCGTCTTACTCTATCTTTTCAAACTCACTCTTGGCAGCTCCACAGACAGGACATGTCCAGGTATCAGGTAATTCTTCAAAAGGTGTTCCCGGTTTTATGCTACTATCTGGGTCGCCCAGCTCCGGGTCGTAGACATAGCCACAAACGGTACATTCATATTTTGCCATTTTGGGTGCCTCCTTTTTCTCCTCAATATAGCTGGGAGCTGTCTTGGGTGTGGTGCCCCGTTTAACCTGATGATAATAGTTGTAAGTCATACATACGTCTTCGGTGATGACATCCGCACCTACAACCTCACCGATAAAAATAGTGTGTGTCCCCACGTCTACTTCCTGTATTACTTTCGCTTCCAGATAGGCGACAGCGTTCTCAATGACCACGGGCGCCTGGGTCTCACCTATTTCGTAGTTAATACCCTCAAGCTTGTCTATGTCCCGGCCTGACTTGAAACCAAAGTGGCCAATGAAGGAGAGGGGTGTATTCTGAGAGAGCATTGAGACCGCCAGCATCTTGCTTTCTCTGATAAACCCATGGGTTAGATTGTTTTTGTTGATGCTTACGGCAATAGTCGGCGGCTCCGAAGTTATCTGAAACACAGTGTTGGCAATTTGCCCGTTGAGCCTGTCTCCCTTTCTTGAACCAATTACATACATACCGTAACCTAATTTGCGTAGAGCTTTAAGATTCATTTCTCTCCCTACTTAACATTAAAGATAATATCTAGTATTTAAATCTAACCACCATCCAGAGAGGGGTGCTCATGGGTAACAAACCAACCTGCCGGGTCGCTGAGGTATTCATGGTAATCGAGCAGAACTAGGTGATGTTCCCTTTCTTCAGCAGCCAAGGTCTCGTAGAAGTCTCTCTCAGCATCATAGGTGGCATCTTTAGCCCGTTTTTGATAGAAATCATAGGTCTTGTTTTCTATATCCATGGCAATTTGTGCGGCTTCAAGCTCGGTAGCAGGAACCTTTACATTGGCACCCATCTCCTCAGTTGCCTTGGCGAATATGGTTCTCAGTCTTTTGCCCCCATCAGGCTGAAAATCAGTCACCGGCCAAGCCTTTTTATTCCGGATAGCGTCATATGTCTCCTCAAACTTCTGCCGGTGAACATCTTCTTCAGCAGCTAGTGATGCCAGCAGCCTCTTACCTAACTCATTGCTACTTTTCTGGCTGGCCTTCAGATAGTATTCCTTACCATCAATTTCCATCTGGATAGCTGTTTGAATTGCTGCTACAGTTTTATCCTGTTCACTTACCATATTCACCCTCCAGTAACAGGCCGGGAAATATGACAGTAGAGACCCAATAGCCTACTTACTAATCTTCTCCTCGGCTAGATATTTCTCTGGGTTCTGGTCGAAAGCCTTCTTGCAGCCCACGGCACAAAAGTAGTATTTCTTTCCTTTGTACTCTGAGGTAGCGGCTGCCTTACTCTCCTCAACCTCCATCTTGCATACTGGATCAATTGCCATTGGAACACCTCCTTTAATTAGAATTTGGCTGGCTTAAACCTTCTTAGTCGCAGTGAGTTGAGTACTACGGTGATAGAGCTAGCCGCCATGGCGGCGGCGGCTAGGATTGGATTAAGGAACCCATAGTCGCCTAGAATGAACTGAAGCCCGGTGGGAACACCAATACGCCCGAAGGCGAGATACAATACTCCGGCTGCTACCGGGATGAGGGCAGTATTGTAGGCAAAGGCCCAGAAGAGGTTCTGCTTAATCGTTCTCATGGTACGCTTACTCAGGGATATGGCGGTTACAATTCCCTCTAAATCACCGCGAATCAGCGTAATGTCCCCAGTTTCCATGGCGACATCAGTGCCGGTGCCGATGGCGATACCCACATCAGCCTGAGCCAGAGCCGGGGCATCGTTTATTCCGTCACCTACCATTGCCACCACCTTTCCTTCCTCCTGGAGCTTCTTGATCTCCTGAGCCTTGTGTTCCGGGAGCACCTCAGCGAGGACGCGGTCAATACCTACCTGCTGGGCAATAGCCTCAGCGGTGCGCCGATTGTCTCCGGTGAGCATCACTACCCCAATACCCATACTATGTAGCGCATCTACTGCCGCTTTGGCATTCGGCTTAAGGGTATCAGCCAGGGCGATAATGCCCACCACTTGGCTATCTATACCCAAGAACATCACTGTTTTGCCTTTTTCCCAGAGGTGGTTGGCTTCTTCCTCCAGTCCATTGAGGGAAAGCCCCCTGTCCTTTATCAATTTAAGGTTGCCCAGCAGAAGCTTTTTCCCTTCCACCGAAGCCTCCACACCGTGTCCCGGGATAGCGTTAAAATGTGAGACTGGAGATACTTCCAGCTTTTTCTCTGAGGCGGCCCTGACTATAGCCTCAGCGAGCGGATGCTCTGAGCCGCGTTCAGCTGAAGCCGCCAGCCGGAGAATCTCTTCTTGGGAGGAAGAGGGGACAGCGATTATATCAGTTACCTTGGGTTCCCCCTGGGTTAGGGTGCCTGTCTTATCCAGCATTACGGTACTTATCTGGTGAGACCTTTCTAGTGCTTCAGCACTCCTGATGAGCACGCCATTTTCGGCTCCCTTGCCTGTGCCTACCATAATGGCCGTTGGAGTCGCCAGCCCCAGGGCACAGGGACAGGCAATAATGAGCACGGCGACAAAATTGAGGAGGGCGAAGGTGAAGGCTGGAGCTGGCCCGACAAAGTACCAAATTATGAAAGTAGCGATGGCAATGCCAATCACTATCGGCACGAAGTAGCTGGCGATGACATCAGCCAGGCGCTGAATAGGAGCCTTGCTTCCTTGGGCTTCCTCTACCAGTCTGATAATCCGGGCCAGGGTCGTATCCCTGCCTACCTTGGTTGCCTCGAATTGGAAGCTACCGGTCTTGTTAACGGAGGCACCGATAACCTCATCGCCTACCCTTTTCTCCACCGGGATACTCTCCCCGGTAATCATGGACTCATCAATGCTGGAATACCCCTGGTGAACTATGCCGTCCACTGGCAATCGCTCACCCGGCCGTACCAGGATGAGGTCACCAACCTGGACATCTTCGACAGAAATTTCCCTCTCCTCGCCGTCACGGATAACCAGAGCTGTCTTCGGCTGCATACCGATGAGCTTCTTTATTGCCTCCGAGGTCTGTCCTCTGGCTCTAGCCTCCAGAAAACGACCGAGAAGAATCAAACCAATAATCAAGGCTGCAGTATCGAAATACAGGGCAGGTTCCCGCCCAGCAGCCACGAAAAGACCGGGGAAGAGGATAGCGACCACGCTGTACAGGTAGGCGGCTGAGGTGCCTACGGCAATCAGGGTATTCATATCGGCGGTTCTATGCCTTAATGCCCCCCAAGCACCTCGGTAGAATCGCCAGCCGGCCCAGAACTGCACCGGTGTGGCCAGAGCCCAGAGTAGATAGGGCTTCCCAAAGAAAGACGGCCCAAAGCCTAGAACCAAAATCAATGCACCGAGAATGATGGCCAAGACAAACCTGTTCCTCATGGTTCGGACCTCGCTACGGGTGGCAACAGTGACATCTTCTAATGTTTCAGCTTCTGAGCCCAGTTCATAACCAGCTTCTTTTACTGCCCGTCGCAGGTCAGCTAGCTCTGTTCCCTCAATATACTCTACAGTAGCTTTCTCTGAAGCCAGGTTGCCAATGGCAGAAATTACCCCCGGCACACTGGACAGAGCCTGCTCTACCCGAGCCACACAAGAGGCACAGGTCATCCCACCTACTGGGAAGATGGATTTTTGGGTCGCTACACCATAGCCCACTTTAGAAATAGTATCCTTAATCTTGGCGAGACTTATCTTGGCAGGGTCATATTCTATAGCCGCCTTCTCTGAGGCAAAGTTAACCCTGGCTTGCTCTACCCCGGGAGTTTCAGCTAGACCCTTCTCAATGGTAGCGGCACAGGTGGTGCAGGTCATCCCGGTGACTGGAATAGCTGTCTTCCTTTTTCCCTGCTTGGTTTCCTTAGACATCTATCGTCAGCCTCCTCAGGCTAGGTTTTACCTAGCGACTAGGAGCAGTTAGCTCCTAGTTTCGGCTCCTCGGGTTCTAGATTTCTCTATCTAGTATCTTCTGCTTCAGAGCTTCCCATTCACTCTGGGTCAAAACACAGATGTTGTCCTTCTCTCCTATCTCGACATGCTCCTCATCTATCTTGACTACCGGACAACAACTTCCCTCATGACACAAACTCACAATCTTCATCCTTTTCACCTCCTTGTCGCAACTTCTGGTCTTCTATTATTATAAACTATTTACTAGCTATTACCAGCCCATCATACCTCTGCCTATGTGACTGCCCATATGACCACCCCAGTGATTACCGTGAGCATAGCCGTTTTCGTTATAGTAGGGCATGTGGTCAAAGTCCTCTCCATGCGTCTCCTCGGCAGCTTCAGCCATTGCCTCCCAATCACCGCTCTCGCAGGCTTCGTGCATAGCTTCACACGCTCCCTCGTCTGCTGGTGTAGCTCCACCATTATCAGTGCCGTGAGCAAATATGGAGGTAGTAGAACCAGCAATTAAAAGTCCTAGAACCAGCACAATCGCGCCTATCAATAGTAATTTCTTCATCTAACTTTCTCCTTCCCTAGCTTATATAGTTTTGCAACTCTCACCTGCTATCTACAGAATACTTCCCCCCTAGAGCTAGATTCCTATTTGTTAATGACAATGCCGTTCATTATTCTTTGCTCCAGCTAGCCTTGTCTTCACATTGCCTAGTTCATCATGACCGTTATCAGCTCGCTCAACGACTACGCTGATTCCCTTTACCGCCACTATGTTCACCCGCTCTCCCGGTTGAAGAACATCTGTAGAGTAGGCACTCCATAGTTCACCTTGAGAGCGGACTAGGTATCGGACAGAATGGTCTGATGCCAACCTGAATACCACCTCAGTCTCGGTGCCGATTAGGCTCTGAAACCCATCCTGTATGGGCTTCCTCATTGCCCTCGTTATCAGCCAGTAGAGAAAAGCCGATATAAACACTATGACTACATAACTAGGCAGGGCATAGCCGAGGGGTAGGAGCCAAAACAACGGAAGCCCCAATATTGGCATTAGCAAAATTAGATGACACACCTTGTTTACTCTACTGAACTATTTCCTCTTCGCTTCTTGAGTTCGTCGTTCCTGCACTTCGACTATGCCTTTCAGCTCACGTAGATAGCCGCACTGTAGACATTGCTCACACCACTTATACTCATCTCTATCAAGAAAGATATCACCCCCACATCGGGGGCAGCCCTTTAGTTTCCACGTTACCATGTCACCCTCTTTACCCAAGTTTATCTCTATCCTAATTGGCTACCTTTACCAAAGGCTAGCCCGGTATTACCGCTTCATAGCTTTCCGTATTGTTCCCATCAGTTCCTTGATGTGACCTTCACCATGTTGTTCGCGGATGGCATCAGCAACACAACCCTCAATGTGGCTCTCTAGGATGAGGAGAGAAACCTCATCAACCGCCGCAGAGAGAGCAGTTAACTGCTGGACGATGTCAATGCAGTAGCGGCCCTCTTCAATCATTCGCTGAATACCCTTAGCCTGGCCCTCAATCTTCTTCATCCTGGTCAAAAGAGAGGGCTTATCTTTACTGTACCGGTACTGTCTTGCTGCACTAGCCATCTGATTCAATTCCTCCTTGCCAGCTAATATACCATTCTGAATTATACTATATACTAGCATACAGTATAAACTTTGTCAAGTTTTTATTTCAATAGATGTAATAACAAAGAGGCTTACCTTTCTTCGGCAGTGGTCATATGAAGAGGTGTAAGGCAAGGTTTACTTATTCCAGCTTTTGTCTGCCGTTCGGGAGCTAGGACAAGTCCTTCCTGAGCTGCTCGAACTCCTCTCTGGATATTTCACCCTTGGCGTAACGTAATAAAGATTAACTTCTTTTGCGGGGTGAAAAAGGGCGTGATAGAATAAGAGAGAAGTGCCTATCAGGTAGAGTTGGTAGTAAGATTTCAAGGAGGTGAACTTATGGAAGAGGCGCTTGCTTTGATTGACCAGCTTATTGAGGAGCATAAGCAAATCCTGCAAAGATTCCAAACTGCGGAACAGGCAGCCAACGACGCAGCCGTGATATTAGAGTTGGACAAAGCCAAGGAAGATTTTGTGCCCGGGAGGTTTGGTGACCAGAGGCAAGGTCTGCAAAACTTACAAGAGTCACTAGAAGCAATTGAGAAAGAGCTTCAGAGGCACTTTGACCATGAAGAGACGGGGCTGTTAACCGTCTTTGAACAGCACAGAGGCGGGATGCTGGCTTCAGGCTTGCGTGTCTTGCTCCTTGAGCATCAGGAAATTAAAGACCGCATCGCCGAATCTAAGAAAGAAGTGGCTGAGCTAGTCTCTGGAGATTTGTCTCGTGAAGTGCGGGAGGGAGGGGCGTGGGGGGTACGAGTTTACCTAAGCCACACCCGGAAGCTGATTCAAGCCCATGCTCAAAGTGAACAGGAACTTTTCTATAAACTACGAACTGGATTGATGGAAGCCTAAAATGATTGCCCTGAGTAGTAGTCTTCAGGTCTTCTGCCATCAAGGTAAGTAGCTCTCTAAAGACCTGATCATAGGGGTTATCCACTTCTTCTCCCTTAGCCGTGAGCGTTACAATCGGCACGGTTATCTTCTTGCGTAGAACATAACATATTTCAAAAAACCACTTATACAGGTAGCGTTATATCAAGGATAATTAGATCAGGCTTATCACTTCAGGTAACTCCTAGAGCCTTGGCATCATCAGCCGCCGTGACGACATTATAATCCTTTCTAGCTAGAAGGTATAAGAGCACCATAGGAAGAGGTAGAAGAAGCCGGATGTATTCCGTGACCAATAAAGACTGAACACCGAGGGGAGTGAACAGAGTAGAAGCCCAACTTGGGTCGGGACTTGTGGTGTAGTGGTATAATATGTTCAATCAATTGGAGGAGGATGATTGCCATGTGGGAATGGTTTACTACTAATAGCGTGTGGATACTTATTGCCTCAGGTTTTGTACTAATCCTTCTTCTTTTTATCAAAGGACGGATTTGGAATAGCATCGCAAAAGTAAAGATAGAGAAATGGCGGAAGAGAGTGCGTAGAAGTGCAACCGTCGTCTTCTGGACTATCGAGGGAATCGCCTTGGTACTAATAGTTCTAGCGTTGGTAGCAGTGCTATTATCTCGCGAGGGCGTCCACGCTATAATAACTCCGGAAACGATGCAAAGCTGGTTTCTAGAGCACGGCACCATTATTCTTGCCATATTAGTGGTGGGAGTTGGACTGTGGTTTGCTTTGAAAAGGTTTCTCCCATCGTTAGTGCGCAGTACTGTGGTCAAAACCAAGGGGGAAAGCAAGGAAGGAATTAGGAAAAGAATAGATACTCTTGTTTCCGTCTTCATGGGGGTAGGAAGAGCGGTCATTGTCATAATTGCCATATTTATGATTCTATCTGAGCTAGGTGTAAATATTACGCCGATACTAGCTGGCTTCGGTATTGCTGGCATAGCTGTCGGCTTTGGTGCCCAGTATCTGATAAGAGACCTTATTGCTGGCACCTTCATCATCCTGGAAAACCAATATCGTGTTGGGGATGTAGCCAAAATAGCTGACATCGCCGGGCTGGTGGAAGAAGTAAACCTGAGGAAGACAGTGCTCCGTGACCTTGATGGAATCGTCCACCATGTGCCTAATGGTGAGATTAGAGTAGCCAGCAACTACACTAGGCACTTTGCCAGGGTTAACCTTGATGTCTCAGTATCCTACGGCACTGACCTCGACCATGCCATAAGCGTGATAAATCGCGTGGGCCAGGAGCTAACTGCCGATGAAAAATGGGCTAACCTAATAATAAGTGCACCTCAGGTGCTGAGAGTGCAGAATCTGGGTGACTCTGGCATAGACATCAGGATTTTGGGTGATGTTAAACCCATGCAGCAGTGGGCAATCATGGGGGAGTTGCGGCTTCGCATCAAGAAGGCCTTCGATGCCGAGGGTATAGAAATTCCTTGGCCACACGTAAAACTATATTTCGGTGAGAGCCAGACAAATGAGTACCTGACGTGTAAGGCTTGCTCCCACCTGAACCTGCTTAGCAGTAGATTCTGCTCCAACTGTGGTGCTGCTCTTAGCCCGTAGTTGCCTAGCTCTTGGCTGGAATCCAAGCGGGGCAACGGAGTTTGAGCCCGGAGAGTTAGCTACTGATGACACAATCACTACGCCTATAGAAAAAGATAGAAATTCTGAATGAGAAGTCATATCTATTAAGCGACCTGGCGCCCGAGGCAGGACTCAAACCTACAACCAAGCGGTAGACTGAACTATCGTGGCTGAAAGTTGAAAATAATTCAAAGCTAGTTTAGAATAAGGTTAACAAGCCGATTGCCAGCTAATTTTATCAAAAATTCCCCAGTAGCTCAATGGTAGAGCGCTCGGCTGTTAACCGAGTTGTTCGTGGTTCGAGTCCACGCTGGGGAGCCATCCTTGTCAACCAGCCTATAGCCAGTTTTATCTTCCATGAAAGCCACCGTCTTGTATTGGGCTGCTACCCTTTCCATCAAGTGGGTCACACTTATTTTCTTCCATTGAGCAAGCAACTTCCATAGTCTATCACCCTTAAGGTGCTCTTGTAGCAACCCATACTCGGTGCTACCCTCAGAACCTAAGACTTCCGCAGCCCTCTCTAAGCTAGCCCTTACTCAATCAGTGGGTCTCTTCCCGTAGTAGCGGCATGGCAATATTCCCACCTGTCTCGCGGGACATATTTTATCTGTAGTCGCGCTGTAATGGAACCTATTGAAGCTGAGATGAGCTAATAATAAGAAGTTATTAGCTTTAGTAAACCAATGCCATGCGATAGAAAAATTTTCAGAGTTGAGTCTACAGATTCAGCATATTTGACGGAGTAACAATTCACTGTAAAGTGCAGTTTCCCGCCACTAACAGTTAACCAAAAATGAGCCTCGTGTGGCATTGTATCTCTCGCTGACCGTTGACAGTTGCCCTTGGCAGTGGTATGCTGAGTTTACCACATTCGCCTATGACCTGTGGTCAGCAAAGAGGAATGGAGTATGAATCAAGGTCGCATTGTTCTTCTTCTGGGGTTGGTTGCACTAGTCGGTGGTGTGCTTGCGGGCTGTGGAGGTCCGGCGAAAGATACAGCTAAATGGCACATTCACGAGGGTAATGAGTTGGTTATTCAAGGTCGCTATGATGAGGCAATAGAAGAATGTACAAAAGCCATTGCTCTTGATCCCAGCTTGGTGAAGGCCTACTTTTGGAGGGCAGTAGCCTACTACCAGAAGATACAGTATGATCTGGCCATCGCTGATTGCAGCAAGGTCATCGAGATTGACCCCAATCTAGTCGAAGCCTACGTCAACAGAGCAGCAGCCTACTGCGCGCAGATGCAGTACGATCTGGCCATCGCTGATTGCAACAAGGTCATCGAGATTGACTCTGGCATGTGTGGGGTAGCCTATTTGTACAGAGGTTACGTCCATTCAAGAAGGGGACAACACGAGCTGGCTATCGCCGACCGCGACAAGGCAATCGCGATTGACCCTAACCTAGCGTATTCAGCTATGGGCTTGATTTACTATATCAACTAGTGAGTCAGTAATTCTTCCGCAGTAGAGTCTTATCAACACTCTAATTTTCGTAATATTTATTCGTTGTCCCTACTAGCTGAATGTCTATCATCCGAGCATCCCGGTTGCCAGTGTCTTGGACACTTTTTAGCTGGTTAACTCCGTAAGGCGAATTTCTTAATTCGGCAGTAGCTAAATCGAATTCGCAGTCTGACTGAGATGATTTGAATCTGTTACAACCCGAATCAAATGGGGAGACGCTATCTAGATACGCTACAGATGCATTCAAGGCTGAAATATTGCGCTTTGAGTAATCTATGAGCCTTGAAGCCTTTAGCCTCTTTGTCATGCCTCCTGTAAACTCTAAGTTGCTCTAGCATCATAAATCCTAGGCGAGTGAAGTCGGAGCTTACCGAGCTATATAGCTCAACCCTAGGCTGATAGCTACGGCAGCGAAGACTGCCCCAACAAATACCAAGATGAGAACAGCTAGAAATTCCCAAGAAGAGAGGACTTTCTTCACTAATTTGGTTGGTAGAGCTTCTTCCGCTTTCGTAAAGGCTTCCTCAGCTTTCGCAGTGGCTTCTTCTGCAGCTGCTCTAATGGCCGCTTCGGCAGCTTCTCTGGCTTGTCTTGTCGCTTCTTGAGCGTTGCTTACAAATTGCTGAAAAGCGGCAATAGCTGCCTCGGTAGCTTCATCTCCAGCGATGTCAGCTAGCTCAGCTTGCCTGCGAGTCTTGTCAGCTACCTCAAAACCGGTAACCGCTGCCTCCTTAGCTTCTCTACCAGCTTCATCGACTCTCTCAGAGAATATTCCTGATACTCTAGCTGCTGCCTTGATAGCTTCATCTCCAGCGATGTCAGCCAGCCCGGCTTGCCTATCAGTTTCCTCAGCCGCACGATAAGCGGCAGCCGCTGCTCTCTTGGCTTCCCTACCTGCCTCATCAGCCTTTCTCGCAGTCTCTGTCGTCAAGTTTGTTGCTACCTGGGCAACAGCTGTTTTAGCTGTCTTCATGCTTTCATCAGCCCGCCTAGCAGCAGCATTTGCTGCTTCGACTGCTTCCTCGACCGCCTCTTTAGCCGCTATGGCCGTCTCTTCAGCTCTGGCAGCGGCATCCTCGGCTGCCCTAGTAGCTGCAATAGCTGCTTCCCGAGCTGCCAAATCTACTTCTTCAGCTTTGGTGGTAGCTTCTTCAGCGGCATATTTGGCACCTCTAGCCGTTTCCTCAGCCTTTATGGCTGCATCTTCAGCCCTTTGTGCAGCCTCCTCGGCTGATTTAGTCGCAGCCTCTGCAGCCTCTCTAGCGGCAACACTTGCCTCCTCGGCCCTCCTGGCTGCTTCCTGTGATGCTGTCGTGGCTGCCTCTCCAGCTTCCCTGGCCCCTTTGGCAGCTTCCTCAGCTTTTCTGGTAGCTTCAGCAGCCGCCTCCTCGGCTCTCCTGGCTGCTTCCTGTGATGCTGTCGTGGCTGCTTCTGCAGCCTCCCTGGCTTCTTTGGCAGCTTCCTCAGCTTTTCTGGTAGCTTCAGCAGCCGCCTCCTCGGCTCTCCTGGCTGCTTCCTGTGATGCTGTCGTGGCTGCTTCTGCAGCCTCCCTGGCTTCTTTGGCAGCTTCCTCAGCTTTTCTGGTAGCTTCAGCAGCCGCCTCCTCGGCTCTCCTGGCTGCTTCCTGTGATGCTGTCGTGGCTGCTTCTGCAGCCTCCCTGGCTTCTTTGGCAGCTTCCTCAGCTTTTCTGGTAGCTTCAGCAGCCGCCTCCTCGGCTCTCCTGGCTGCTTCCTGGGATGCTGTCGTGGCTGCTTCTGCAGCCTCCCTGGCTTCTTTGGCAGCTTCCTCAGCTTTTCTGGTAGCTTCAGCAGCTGCCTCCTCGGATGCCTTCCTTGCTGCTTCTGCAGCTTCTCTGGCAGCGACACTTGCCTCCTCAGCTTTGCTGGTTGCTTCGTCAGCTGCCTTCTTAAATACTTTGGCCGCTTCTCTGGCTGCCTTGTCCGCCTCCTCAGCCTTTCTTGCGGCTTCATTGGCTACTTCTGTGGCCGCCTTGGCTGTGTCCTCAGCCTTGGCGGCGGCTTCGGCAGCTGCTCGCGTAGCGCTCTCAGCGGCCTTTTCTCCAGCCTTACGGGCTTCTTCAGCTCTGTTGGCTGCTTCCCCGGATGCCTTGGTGGCCGCCCCGGCGGCTTCCCTGGCTGCCTTGGCTGCTTCCTGAGCCCTTCTGGCCGCTTCAGCTGCTGCTCTAATATTCCCGTCCATGTCGTCCAGAATTTGAGGAAGTGGTTTGGTTAATATTGTGGGAGGCTTCTCTAGCTGCCTTGATTCAGCTGGCCCAACATTTTCGTTAGCCATTCTCTTTATCCCCCTTTAGGTAATTATTTTCTAATTCCGAAATAACACCGTATAACGCAAAAAGGACACCAGCCACTGCCATACGAACTAGCGGTTCCAGCACCCTTCTTTCATCCCATCAGCTTCTAAATCAGTATGTTGTTTTAAGGTCATTTCACATCTTAGGACTTCAGTGTAGCCCTCATTTAAGTGGTTGTCAATATCCCAAAATACAATGAGTCTCTGTCCAAGTGGAATAGTTACGACGTTGGAGAGGGAGGCGTTATTACCGAGAAACTAGACTAAATCGTAACTACTGAAGCCTGTGGTTAGAATCTAACTCCCACTAAAAATGTTCTATTATGCGTGAACGATGATACATAGTATAATGTAGGTGAAAATAGCTAAACGGAGGACAAAAATGGCTGACGAAATCGAAACCAGGAAAATAATGACAAAGCCACTTCCTCAAATTCTGGATGAGCTTGAGGATAGCATCAAGTTAGCCGATGAGGCTGCCAAGAATGCTAGGGAAGCGGCAGAGCAGGCCCGCAAGGCCGGAGAGAAGGCAGCCGGTGAAGCGGCCAGAGTTGCCGCTGAGGCGATTGCTAAGGTTGAGCAAATAGCCAGCAACGCTATGCAACTGGCTGAGTTATTGAACTTAGCACTTAGAGATGCAGTTGTTGCCGTAGACAAAAGACTTTCAGGGAAAGCCACTACTAAGAGGAATGTTCCGGAAGAAAAGTAAACAAGCATAGTCATAATCTTGTACTGAGAAGCATTCTCCAGGCATTTGCAGGTGAACCGCGACGCTTGACCTTAGCCTCTGATTATCTATCTTAACATTGCCTATGGATGTGGGAATAAGCTTTATTTAATCTCGTCATTTAAGCTCATCGGTAACATTCCGTCAATTTAGTATATGGAACAAGAAACAAGGAGTTTTTAGTGATAAATCCTTCGTCATCCGTAGAAGCAATTGGTCACAGCATGTTCGAAGTCCTGGCACGTACCTTTCCTGTGGCCTGCGCGAGTGATGAGTTTTTTTATTTTCCTCAGATGCGGCTTCCCGAACCACAATGGAGCACATGGGATTGCTTCTCTTCGGAAACTGTCACCGAAATTGTGCGGCGACTATCAGCCTGGGAAGATGAGCTTGACCGGCTGGCCTCATATCAATCGGATTTGGAAGTGCAAATTGACATTGCTCTTCTTCAAAAGCTTGCCCATACTCTCCGAGAGCAGTTAGCCGAGGCCAGAACTTGGGAATTTCAGCCTACCTTTTACCTGACTCTCATCTGTATTGGACTGGCCGAAGCCATGGAGTCAGAAAATCCGGCGGCAAAACACGAGCGGGCCAGGAGCCTACCCACTTTCCTGGCTCAGGCCAGTCGCAACCTTAATTGTGTTCCTGTGTTGTTTCGAGACGTTGGCTTGGAAATGGTTTCAGATACCAGAAATTACCTTCTTTTCTTGGAAAAAACACTACCTGAACTGCAACCTGCCCTCACTGCCTTGGACCGGTTTGATGATGCGCTCCAGAATGTATCAACTCGCCAAGATTTTCTTCTGCCCCGGGACCTGTTGGAACGCATACTCCGCTTTCACATCCATTGTGACATGGACATACAAGAGATAAACCACACGCTTGACCAGGAGATTGATGAGATGCAGCGGATTTTAGGTCAGGAGGCAAGGAGCTTAGTCCCAGAGCGATTTGCGGTTCAATGTCCTCATCCACTCTGGTCTGAAGCACTTAAAAGCATCCCAATGCCTGCCGTAGGAAAAGAGGGGCTGCTCAGGCTTTACCAGAGTGAAGTAAACCGGCTGGTCAAGCACTGTCTGGCTCAAGGACTGGTTTTGCCCAGCTTGGTTTCCTCCTGTCCAGTCCGTGTGGTTCCAATGCCATCCTTTCTTTCCGCAATACGTACGGCTTCCAGTTACAGCATACCACCCAAACATCCTCCCTGCGGTGGGAGGTTCTATATCCTCACTAACTATGTAACAGATGAGTCACAGCAGGGATATCTCCGTGAATACCGGATGACTTGTACTCATGAAACCTATCCTGGGCATCACCTTTTGGACGCCTCACGCTGGGGCCTTGCCCGCTCTTTGCGCCGTGCTGTCGAACAGCCTATTTTTTATGAGGGATGGGCCTGTTTTGCCGAAGAACTCATGAGACTAACGAGGTATTTTTCGAATCCTGGCGACCGACTGCTACTGGCCAAGCGCAGGCTTTTGCACGCAATAAGAGGTAGGGTAGATATCGGTCTCCAGACGGGAACGATGACAATACCAACGGCAGCCGAGTACCTGAAGGAAATGGGCATCAGCCTGGAACGAGCCATATCTTCAGTGCGTAAATATACATTGAATCCAGGATACCAACTGTGTTACACTTTAGGCTTACGACAGTTCTTGGACTTGTTTGAGCGGTACGGTCGTGACAACTTGCCAAATTTTGTGCAGGTGGTATTGGCTCAAGGAGAAATACATTTTACGCACCTTGAAAAGATACTACAAGAACAACACTAATTAATTTTGTCATCGTAATTTGCTATCGTTATTAAATTACTAGCAGACTTGAAAGAAGGATAATTTTGGAACAATTTGTTGGATATCATTCGGAATGGAACCTGGGAAGCCCTGGAGGTTGGGACTATCAACGCATCACACAAAAAATTGGCAAAGCGGTCTGGAAGAAACACTTTCATAACTATTCTATTGACGTAGATTTGGACTTTGAGCATCCACTACTGAATCCAGTGAATAGCTTTGTAAACATGCTGGAAGAAGTGTGTCGCTTAAGGGAAGGCGCAAACCCCGGTTTGGTCGCGGTGATTGCCGAAGAAGAGACACTAGAAGACGTGGTTGAAAACAGGAACCTTGTAGCACATTTAAACGCCATAGATGGACTGTCTAGTGCTCTTATGGCTCCACATGAACTAGAGTTGGAAAACGGGCGTGTCTGCTGGCAAGGTCAACCGGTGTCCGTTATTTTCATGGACTTTAATACCAACGTCCTTCTAGATTTGCACCGCAAGCACAACTTGTCTCCCCTGCTCCAGGCGGTGCGGGAAGGCAGGGTAATCAATCCCAGAGGCACGGAACCGATAAATGTTAAAAGCATGTTTGAAATTATCACTGACCCCCGGAATAGAGAGCGTTTCCACAAGGAAACCATTCAACGAACCCCATGGACCCGCCAGTTTTATCCTCGCCAAACTCAAGGTCCTAGTGGAGAACATATCTCCGACCTTATCGAGTGGACCCGGTCAAATTGGGACAATCTGGTGCTCAAGCCGGAGCGTGGATATTCTGGAAAGGGGGTGAGTGTGGGTGGGATACACCATGATATTGATGATATCATAAATCTGGCGCTTAAAGATGGCGGTTATATTGTCCAGGAAAAGATTCCACTGAATCTATGGACTGAGAATATGCCCGAACTTGATTTGGAAAACCATAGCGTTAGAGAGGTCCAATACCAAACAGATTTCCGGTGTTTCTTTGGCCAAAAGGGTTTGTTTGGTTTTCTAGGCAGATATGGCAGCGTGCCGACAAATGTGGGCAGCGGTGGAGGAGTCCAACCTCTTGCGGTGCTCCGCTCAGAAATGAGCATAAGTGAGGCAACAAAACGGATTAATGAAGCTATTCTGAATATAAACTACGGCGGTATACTGGAAGCAGTAGAACACCAGAAGAAAATGGCGATGGATTACCAGTTTACCTATCTTCTTGGTCCCATTAAAATCGCTCTGCGGCCTCGTTTGATCACCACCGACCAGATGAAAGCCCTTGAAACATATTGCGCTGGCATCTGGTCTGACTGCCTGACCCTGGAAAAAATGTGGTTGTCCGGGGAATTGGATGTAATCGTCAACATTGAACCTGAAGAGCTTGAAATTATACGGTCCCAGCCGTGGGGAGGGGGACCGGCCATCTTTGCCTCCGACGGACTATTTAGTTTTGGAGCACATGTAAGATGACTATTCAAGTAGATGATAACTGGTGGCAGGAGCTTTTTGACGAAATTTATCTTCTGACCGATGCCCGCTCAATTTGTGATGAAAAACTGACCTGTCAAGAAGTAGATTTCCTTGAAGAGACTCTAGATTTGGATAAATCGGCTTCTATTCTTGACTTGTGCGGAGGACAGGGTCGGCATTCTCTGGAACTTTCCCGGCGTGGTTTTAGGAATGTTACCGTACTGGACTATTCCAGATACCTAGTAGACCTGGGGGAAAAAAGAGCCAAACAGGAAGGACTCGATACCATTTTCATTCAGGGCGATGCCAGAAATACTGGCTTGCACGGGCAGAGCTTCCAGTTCATCGTAATCATGGCCAGCTCCTTTGGATACTTTGTTAATGAAGATGAAAATAAGAAAATCCTCAACGAGGCATTTCGTCTGCTCATGCCCAAAGGAACGTTACTGTTAGACCTTTCTAATAGAGATTATGTCTTGCAAAACTTCACCCCCTTTTCCTGTCATAGGGTAAATGAAGATATTACAGTTAGCCGTGAAAGAGAACTGGGAGATGATATCATTTACAGCCGGGAAACGGTCACGTCTGAAAAAAAGGGCTGCATACGCGATAGAACTTACTGCGCCCGTCTTTACAGCCCGGAAAAAATCTCAGACTTGTTGTATTCAGCAGGTTTTTCGTCTATAACTTGCCAAAGGAATTTTATGAACCGCGAAGCAGAAGGGGACTATGGGTGCATGACCAATCGGATGGTCGTAATAGCAAAAAAGAATTTAAAAACACTAACCGCACTCTATTCCGGGGACTATTGATAGGCAAACCAACAGAGGTAAGTCATTGTTTGCACATCCAATATGCATTGAAGAATTGATAAAATATGGCCTGCTATGCCTAAAGAAAGCCTTGCAGAATAGGAGATAAGCAACTGCTTTGTATTTGGTAAGATCCTTTGTCTGTGGAAAAGTGCCGGGAATATTGGAGTAAAACCGGCACCGACTGTGGCATTTGTATTCGGGTGTGCCCATTCAACAAGGACAAGGGCTGGCTTCACAATACGGCTCGATGGTTGATAAAACATGCGCCCTGGGTTGACCATACCATGGTATGGTTAGATGACCGGATGGGGTACGGCAAGTATTCCAGCCCCAATCTTTTTTGGAATGCCTAGGTGAACTGTTTCGGTGTCTCTACTCGATATCTTCTCGTATATTCCTGAAGCAAGGGTACTCCTCCCGTTCTCACCGGCTACCAGGTAATTGGCTTTGAATTCTAACCAATTTGCATCTCGCCTTTAAACCAGGCTATAGGCTCAACGGAATAAGCAAGGCTAAGGGACCTCCCCATCTGCTCATCAATCAGTTCGGCTTCGAAACGGCGGCTGAAGCATATTTTGCCACTAAGAACAGGGATTGTCCCCCCATAAAAAACCATCCCACTCAGGTCACCGGTAACCTCACCTTTAACCATGTTGATAAGGTTCTCTACCTTCATATATGTTTCCAATCTGGCTTCTTGATATAACTCTCGTTGCCCTTCTTTTTCCACCCAGGAGCGCACTATGAGGTCGTCCCAATGGTCCGCCACCTCTTGATAACGCCACACCTCGATTGAGATAACATTAGCACACATCTGCTTAGCTGCCAGGATGTTGTGTTGTTCTAGTTTCCGGTCAGTATGGTCACTACCCACGCCAACATAGATTTTGTCCTGGTCAAAAAGAAGGACAAATTCTACCTCACCAGAGGTTGTATTCTCTGCGAGAACCTCTATTTTATCAGACGTAGTAATCCTGTCGGCTATTTTAGGATAGAGGGTCGGAATTGACGTAGGTGCCGGAATACCCTCCTTTCTCAGCTCCTCGATGTGTTTTTGAACCCCACTTTGGTCACGAGCAGTATAGCCGGCATTGAGTATCTTCCTAACTTGAAAATCGAGCTTGCCACCACCTTCAATAGTTAGTTTAAGCACCATTATTGCCTCCCTGTTTTTTGATATGGTTAAAACAAAAAGGGCACCAGCTACCGCTGTATTGCCCAGCGATTCTACGATTCTTGTTTCATTCCCTCAACCCCTGAACCGATACTGCAGTCGTAATATCTTAAGGTTACTTCACACGTTGGGGTTTCAGTTTAGTTCTCTCTGGAGACTTTGTCAACACCTCAAAATATCAAAATGATAGATGAACTATTGGGCGGGTGGAATGTAGTTATGGCTCTGGAGAGTGAAAAATTATCAATTGATGATTTAGCTCCGAGGATAAGTAGTTTAGTCGCCAGAAAGGCTGAACTACAGAAGGCTCGACGGGAAGCAGCTCATGCTTTACAATAACGGTTTATCTCTTATCCAAGACCCGCGGCATAAGTTCATTACGTCTGGTAACATCCGTCACACAGCAGAGCTCCATATTAACCTGTTCGATGGAATGTTAAATGCTAGACAAACGGTAGAACAATTCTTAGGAGGCACCGGAGTAACTGCATGGACAAAGGTTCATCTCTATGTCAGGTATTGACAGGCTTTAGAGAGAGGGGGTATATTGACATCTAAAGAGGCGATGTGATGTAGGTCGAAAGTGGGCGAGGGAGCATCACATGACATTCGCTAAGTAGTGGGGACCGTTTGGCAGCTACAGACGGTTGTCAGCCCATTCCAGCCAGCTAGGCAACGGGAAGCATGATTCGCGGGTTCACTTCCCAGCCCGGAAAACCAAAATTGAGAAGGAGGAAAGTAGTGATTACCGAGTCAGACAAAAAGTATGTTGAGTCCCTGTTCCCGGCTCTTGCCGAGATTCAGGACCTTAACTTGCGAGAAAAAGTCATTGGGATATGGGCAGAGGCATGGAAGGACGGGAACTATGAGAAAATTGAGGATATTGGTTGGTGGGAGCCGTGGAGGAACAAATATACGTGGCCTAATGTGAGTCATACTAACCAGGTGACTGAATGTGCCATGGCTATGGCAAAAGTGGCTCAAGAGGTTATGGGGATGGAAGTCAATATGGACTATCTTATTGCAGCCGCCATTTTGCACGATGTTGATAAGGCAGTTTTGTTTGATGGGAAAACTAAAGAACCGACGGCATGGCTGCAAAAACTACCGCACGCAACCTATTCTGTGTACCTGGTGTTGAAGGCAGGACTTCCCCTTGATATCGCCCATATGGTATTGAGCCATACAGCATTCTCGCTCAAGAGACAGAAGACTGTTGAAGCGTTAATTTTACACATGGCTGACTACCTTATCGCTGACCTCCGTAACTTTAAAGAAGGGGTAGATTTCCTCTGGAGTGCGGAGGTACCGCGCTATACGGAACTGCCTGATGTGAAGTGAAAGCCCAACAAACAGAGAGGGAAATAGTTTCAATAACTCTCTACAATGGCTTGACAGAGTGTGGTAGAATGTAGAATAATAAGCAGATGTTCGTGTGTCTGTTGGTGTTAAGTGTGAGGCATGAATGACATGATTGCGCCACGTGATAGACAGGCGCCAGGCCGGGCGATGATGGGGCAGAGTGAGGCGCCTGTACCTCAGTAACACAATATGGGGAGGTGCGAAATGAAGGAATAAGTGGACATTAGGGCAAGATAGAACATTTACAATCAATAGGAGGTAGAAATGAAACGCAAAGGTTTATTGGGTATTTGTCTAGCTGTAGTGTTGGTATTGTCATTAGTAGCGGCCTGTGCTGCGCCGACCCCGACCCCAACCCCAACGCCAACGCCAACGCCGACCCCAACACCAACGCCGACCCCAACCCCAACGCCAACTGCGGCGGAGGAATTCACCTGGAAATGGTTTGAACCAGCACCGGGCACTTGGCAAGACGTGGAAGGGTCGGCAATGTTTATCGATGGGCTTGAGGCGGCTACCGGTGGGCGGGTTAAAATTGAATTGTATCACCCTGGCGAGCACCCCTTTACGGGCGCCGACCTGCTGACGGCAGTTAAAGACCGAAGTTGCGAGGTAACCGGAGTTGCCGGCACATATATCACTGGTGTAGACCCCAGGCTGTCCGTGCTGGATATAACAATGTTACTACCCGGTGGCGACTTTAACCTATATCGGGAGGTATATGCCGAGCTCCGCGACACCTACTTTAAAGGAATTTGGGAAACGGATTGGAATTGCCGGGAGCTTGCTTCCAGCCACTGGGGTGCCCAGCAGATATGGCTTAAGCCAGAGGTAGGCTGGTTGGAGGACTGGGATTCCCTGAGGGGGGTAAGGATAAGGTCATACGGAGCAGAGATGGGTTCTCTGTTTACGTTGTTGAACGCCATTCCGGTGGCCATATCCTTCGGTGAAGTCTATACTTCCCTCGCTACCGGTCTTTGTGATGGACTGATAACCAGCTTTTACGCTGGGTATGGGTTGGGCTTTTGTGAATTCACCAAAAACATGAGCATGATTTTCGCCCATCCTGCTATTACCCTTCCCTATGTGGTGAACAAGGATGCCTGGGCTGAACTTCCCGCTGACCTGCAGGACACCATAACCAGCTATGTAGAAACGAAGAGAGAGTGGTTTGAAACGGGCAACATCAAGATGGATGGTCTAGCTATCCAGTTGGCCCTGGCAAACGACAATGTCCAGTTTCGCCCGGTGCCACCGGACTTCCGACAGGAGATAGTTGAGAGGTCATACGAAGGGATTTGGAAGGGGTGGATTGAGCGGGCTGGCCCAGAGGGCGCCGAAGCCTTTAACGAGATAGCCAAGATAATCATTGCCAAAGGCTACGAGGTCCCTGGCTACACTGTGAAATAAGGAACAAGCTGTGAAACCTGAAGGCCACGAGGATGCTATATACAAGGTAGATAGGATTTTTGATAAGGTAACGGACATTGCCTCCAAGGCCTTACTTGCTCCTTGTGTGGTTCTCCTCGTGGCCTGGGTTTTTCTGATTGGGGCGTATGTCTTCGGGCGCGCTATTTTCAATGTGAAGTGGCTGTTTGTTGAGGAGTTCACTGAATATTGGTTAATCATGCTCGCCTTCTTTTGCCTGGCTTATACCCTGAGAACCGGAGGGCATATCACCATTGATATTGTGACCAGGTTCCTGTCAAAGCGGGTAAGGAGCATATTGGCGGTGATTACTGGCCTCCTGGCTCTAGGCTTCGCCATCTATTTAACAGAGGCAGGGACAGGATGGTTCTGGACGGCCTGGGTAGGACATAAGCTTTCATGGTATCCCAGTAGTGTGCCGTTGTGGCCATATTATTTGTTCGTCCCTGTTGGCTTGGCGGTTCTGTGCCTGGCCCTGCTACACGAGCTCTACCGTAGCGCCATACGATTGGTGCGAGGTGAAAAAACAGAACTGAAAAGAAATGCGGAGTAAAAGAT
>Ga0209979_1000501_pt1 | contig 53373 bp, 43 predicted proteins | sample AnhtaG_FD_183114 | JGI IMG/M metagenome (GOLD analysis project Ga0209979, IMG submission 183114) | Deep subsurface microbial communities from Anholt, Denmark to uncover new lineages of life (NeLLi) - Anholt_01485 metaG (SPAdes) (version 2) | ecosystem: Environmental > Aquatic > Marine > Oceanic... | reverse complement strand
CACTTGGCGTGGTAAAGTACCATTTTTTCTCCCGAGGCCTCGAACCGGCCCGGCTAAATCCGTCAAGATACTCACCACAGTACCGACACTTGATAGCCTCTGCCTGAATCTGCTCGGCACAAAAGGGACATTTCTTCATCCTAACTGTCTCTTCTGCGGGTTGTTTGTTTTGTCCCTGTTTCGACTGTTCTGTGCAACTATCTGTAATTAATTCTGTTTCCATAGTATTAGTTATCGGTTCTTCAGCAAGGTTTCTTTAGAACCATAGAGTTGAGCTTGCCCCACTATTTGAATCTTGTGCTCTTATGCGTTTTGTCATTTCGAGCGGAAGAGCCTGCCCTGCCTGCCCTGAGCGAGCAACGCGAGTCGAAGGGAGAGAAGTCGAATGGGAGAAATCTATTGAAAATGTCATTGCGAGGAGGCCGCATAGCGGCCGACGCGGCAATCTCAACTTCGTAATTCAATATTCCTTATTGGATATTCGATATTCGCCAGGAGTCATTTCGAGCGAAGTGTTCATTTTTCTTGTCATTTCGAGCGAAGTGTTCATTTTTCTTGTCATTTCGAGCGAAGCCGAAGGCGCAGTCGAGACACGAAGTGGCGGTAGCTAAATCTATTAAAAACTATCATTGCGAGCACCTGACCTGATTCTCAGGAGGCATGTAAAATAAACTAAGATATTGGCTGAATTACGCTAACATCATTCTATTACAACACTTACAGATAACATCGTGCCGAATGCGATTTCTTAGTTCATTAGGAGGAGCGAAGCGAAGCGGCAATTCCTGCCCCCGCAAGCTGTTAGCGGGGATCCAATCTTATTTTCCTTAAAACCGCTATTACCAAAAGTGGTTACGGCATGCCTTGCACACACTATATTGATTCGTCTTTTATAAAGCACATAGTCCTTTTGACTAATCAAAAGGACTAGATGAATTATCCCGCTCTCACAACAGGCCACCATAATTTTGCATTTTGATTTTTAACTTTCCTTAGCCCCTGGCCGGTTCCAATCACCATATTCTTAATCAATACACGGGCTGAATCCATTCATTCCTCGATATTAACATAAGCCAAATCAAAAGCACCATTATTATACAGGATCATTGCTAAGATGCAGCCTCTTAATATATATATACACACACACATATATAACACCCAGCCATCGACAATTTATAAAGGCACGTAGTCCTTTTGACTAATCAAAAGGACTATGTATATATCAAAAAAAATATCGGCTTTGCATCATTTTCAATCAACAAAAATGAAAAATATACTCTAAATCTTGGCTTTTCGTAGTACATTGATAAATTCCAGAATAACACTTGTCTTACCTCTAACTCCCATCTTACGAAAAACATTACCAAGGTGAGAACGCACTGTATTGTATGCAATATGTAGTTTATCGGCGATTTTAACATTATCAAGATCTTTGCAGACCAATTTAGCAACCTCAATTTCTCTTGGTGTTAAATGCCAACATTTTCTAAGATACTCCCACTGTCTTTTAGTAAAAACCATAATCCGCACTCCTTTTATTTTCATTACTGAAAACTTGCTTAATTTTTTCTTGTTAAATATCTCGCCTAATATCTTACTCATTAATTAAGAAAATGCAAGTAGTCCTTTTGACTAATCAAAAGGACTATATACATTATTCTGTTCGCACAACAAGCCAACAAAATTATGTATTTTGATTTTTTAACTTTCCTCCTCCTCTGCTCCAGTTCCAATCTGGGTATTCTTAATCAAAAGGCGGGCTGAATCCATTCATTCCTCGATATTAACATAAGCAAAATAAAAAAGGCCGATATAAACGCTGCAAATATCAGTTTGAATAATCTGTCCTTATGTGCCCTTTTCGCCGTCATAATTTAAAATCTCCCTTTCAACGTACCATTTTAGCGATTGTCTGTTTGAGTTCAATCAAAACTTCCTCCCTAACCCCCAAAGTCCGTGCCAATCCGTGCAATAAGCAATACGATATACGCTATACGAACCAAGGCCGCAATTCCCACCTGCCCCCAGGGTGAGCTCCTGCGCACCCACAAGCCGGGGTCAATCAAAAGAATTCCACACACTTTAGGGAGATTATAGGGGATATAGTTCGGATTTCACTATGAAAAAGGGCGGCCAAAAAAAAGTTGCTTTTTGGCCATTTTCTTGTTGACTATGTTTGAAACTATGTTAAAATATCCGTATGTTAGCCAGCAGGCAAACATAAACCGCCAGTAGGCGATATATTTCATATCTTTAAGCCACAGCGTGGCACGGTCCCAGGGCCAGCAGGCCCAGATTCGTGATTCGTCAATAGTAAATAGTCAATAGTAAATCAGAAGGAGTTCCTAATGGCCACCGAACCACAAAATCTCCCAAACCGCCTAAACGCCCCAAAAATCGAGATCTGCTCGACCCTGAGCTTGCTTGCACTGAGCGCAGCCTGCCTTGAGCCTTGTCGAATGGGTCGAAGTGTCGAAGGGCCTGCCCTGCGAAGCCGGGTCATCTCTCGGCACCTCTACATCTGTCGAGAACCCTCTACAAATCAGCTACTTTTTATGCAAAACAAACCCAATTTCCAAAACGCTCAAATGAATGTAAATCCATATATTACAACGGATTATAAAAATAAATCCAATTGGACACTTGGTGAAAACAAACCCAATTCAAACCCAATCAAACCCAATTTCCGAAAAGCCAAAATGAATGTAAACTCACTTATAACAAAGGATTACATAAAATACGATGATTTCGCAGTCCAAAAAAACAAACCCAATTCAAACCCAATTTCAGAAAGACCAAAAGGAACGCAAACATATTTGCCACAAAGGATTATGAAAATGAACCACCCTCAGGCTCCAAAAAAACAAACCCAAAACAAACCCAATCAAAGCCAAGGGATAGGAAACGAATTAAAATCCCCTATCTCCCCTATATTAACAAAATGTCCAATTTACCAGCGGTCTTATCCTGCGATGCGACTAAATATCTGATAAATGTTAGCGTTGACACTCTGACGCGGATATGGAATTTAAGGATTTTACATAGTATAATCAGCCATAGAAACACGTCGCTAACAAGTGATTCACCAATGCCGGAGATAACGAAAACAGATGAGTGAAGCTAACTTACTTTTGATGGCGTATTATGAGGCCCTTTATGAACGGCTTCAAGCCAACAAGGAGCTTTTATCAAAAAGGATAGATGAACTGCTGGTCGGGGAGGTTACAGAACGCGGATTTGAGGATTTTGACGAGGCCAAATACGCCGCATACAAGGATGCGTGCCTGGCTTTTGTGGATGAACGAATAGAGTTATACAACCCATTTGGGATTCAATATACCTTCGACCGCACCCGGGCCAAGGAGGCATTTGAACTGGAGTTGCAGCTTGACTGGTATGACAGCCGGGCGGAATTTGAAGCTCTGGTAGAAGCAGCACGCAACAAGGTAAAAGCGGGTGTAACGCAGGAAAGATTGCGACCGCTGGCCGATGAGCTTATCGAGGAGCTCGGAGCATTTCCGGACAAGAGTATTATATCTTCTTACGAGGCCGAACCAGGCCTGAGAAAGCTGCCGGACTACGTGGTTGCGCGAACGATAGAAGAAATCGTTATGTGAACATAAGCAATGAAGACGTTTGTGGAAGAATCTGAAATTTTGGAATTTTCCAATTTGATTCTTGCTATTGCTTTTGTTTTCGATTATTCTATTATATTACTTCTTACGGTATTTTTCTCGTTATATACCGCTAAAGGAGTTGCCGAAATTTCAATTGATAATAGCGTTTTGGCTTTTAGTGAGGCCGAAACCATTCAATTTAACAAAAGTTCAAACAGGAGGCTGACAATGAAACTTATCACACGCCGAAATTTTATGAAACATTCTATGGCCGCTGGTATTGGCCTGACGATGGCCAGTCCTTTTTCCCGGGTACGAGGGGCGAACAACGATATTCGCGTGGCTGTAGTCGGTATCCATGGCCGGGGCGGCTCACATATCAGCGCATTCCACAAGATGGATGGTGTGCGGGTAGCGGCGCTGTGCGATGTGGACAGAAAAGTGCTGGATGGACGTGCAAAGTCTTTTAGAGACCGCAATGAAAAGGTCGATACCTATGTCGATGTTCGCGAATTGCTGGAAGACAAGAACATTGATGCTATTGGCATCGCTACGACCAATCACTCGCACTCGCTGATAACAATTTGGGCCTGCCAGGCGGGCAAGGACGTCTATGTCGAAAAGCCGTGCAGCCACAACGTATTCGAGGGCCGCAAGTGCGTCGAGGCCGCCCGCAAGTACAAGCGGATGGTGCAACACGGCACGCAGAGCCGCGCCGGCAACTTCGCCAAAATGCCTGCCATCGTCAAGAGCGGCAAGTATGGCAAGCTCCTCGTCTCCAAGGGCTACTGCTGCAAGCCGCGGTGGAGCATCGGCTTTGAGCCTATCAAAACTCCTCCAGAGCATCTTGACTTCAATATTTGGCTCGGTCCGGCCCCGATGCAACCGTATCATGAGAACCTCGTTCATTATGACTGGCACTGGTTCTGGGATACCGGCAATGGTGATGTAGGCAACCAGGGTGTCCACCAGATGGACATGGCACGCTGGGCGACCGGGAGGACGTTGCCAAAAAGCATCTCTGCCCTGGGCGGTCGCTGGGTCAACGAGCCGGGTTTCAAAGACCAGGGCCAGACACCTAATCAACTCGTCAGTGTCTTTGACTACGGCGACATGGTGATCCTGTTTGAGACGCGAGGCCTCGTCGAAGGCAAGCTCAAGGGGAAATTCTCCCGCACTACCGCTAACGAGCTGTATTTCGAAGAAGGAGTAATCAAGGGCGGGAAATTCTATCCCAAGGGCAGCGACAGGGGTGAAGACCTTGTTGATGTTGAGTATGAAAGATGCCCCGAAGGAATCTTCGAGAATTTCATTAAGTGCGTCCGCAGCCGAAGGCGCAAGGACCTCTGCGCGGACATTCTCGAAGCACACCTGTCCAGTGCTCTTTGCCACTTGGGCAACATTCCCTATCGCATGGGCGATATGCAGCGCTTCGAGATACCGGAGGATTTCACCGACAACGAGATCGTCTATGACAGCATTAAGACCATGATTGAGAACGCCAAGGCTATCGGCGTGAACGAAAACAACGCCCAGCTCATGGTCGGTCCCAAACTCGAGTTCAATCCCCGGACTGAGAAGTTCGTGGATAACCCGGCGGCTGATATGCTGTTGACGCGTCCGTATCGTAAGCCGTTCGTTGTGCCTGAGCGAGTATAAGCCGTTTATAGGGACCTCATATTCGGGCCTGTTGGGGTTTCTAAAACGCAATAAGTTTTAAGAAGCGGAGGATTTATTGCGCCGGTTTTGTGACAAAACGCCTTGCAGGTATATGTCCGGGAAGAAATTCTCGTTCGCACTGGTTTCATAGTGCTCTGTCATAGTTCAATTGATGGGTTGTCATTCCTGCGAAAGCAGGAATCCAGAACTAAAACAATGGATTCCGCATCAAGTGCGGAATGACAACTACTCAAACCACGCTTGACAGAGCACTAGTTGTTTTTCTGTGTTCATCGACGTTTCTTAAGTGTTACGCTGATACCGCCGGCATCTTTATGCAGGAATATGGTTTCCAGGGTGGGGTTAGTAGTGACGGCCTTTATGTAGTCCTGCATTTCCGATGCCAGGTCGGTAGTGTTATGGGCCAGTATCAGTCCGCCCGGACGCACTAAGGGCAGGAGCTTGTTGAGGTAATCGAAGTAGCCGGCCTTGTCCGCATCAATGAAAAGGATGTCAATAGGCTCTTTTAGCTGGGTAACTGTCTTGTGGGCGTCGCCCTCGACGATGGTAACGAGATGACTGACACAGGCGTTTTTGAAGTTTTTGCGGGCCAGCGAAATTCGGTAGGGGTCGATTTCATGGGTGGTCAGCTTGCCGCCGGTCGTTCTCAGAGCCAGGCAAAACCAGATAGTTGAGAATCCGTTCGAGGTGCCTATCTCAACGACGTGTTTGGCGTTTGCTGCCGCCGTGAGGACCCACAACAACCTGCCTTCTTCCGGTGTAATGTTCCACATTGCATAGTTTCTATTCTTGGACATATCCTCAAGAACGCTTAGGATTTTTGCCTCTTCCTTTACATTTGTTGATGAGCTGTCCTTAGCTGGCTTTTCAGCGCCTGCCCAGCTCACAGCCGCCACTATCAATGCTGCTGCCGCACAGGCTGCCACTAATGAATGTTTTCTGTTTGTTGCCATTATGCTTACCTCTGCTTTTGTTTTTTTCTGAACCTCTTATCTATATTTCTGTAATATTATGCCACTTACAATGAAGATTAGTCCTGTTATTGTTGATAAAAGAATCTTTTCATCGACTACAACAGAAATCACCACGAGAGAAAAGAATGGAGCTAAATAGACTAAACTTGCTACATGTGCGGTTGTCTTGGATAATTTTAATGCCTTTAGCCAGAGTAGGAAAGTAATCCCCATCTCAAACAAACCAATATAAACCGCTCCAAGAATACCTTTAAGGTTTGGAATATCTATTTTTGCAAAAAGTAAAATTGACACAAATATAAAGATGGATCCAAACATAAAATTGAGGAACAATCTGACCGCCTCATCATGTTTGTCCCTTACGTTATAAATCCAGAATAATGACCAGATTAGAGTGCTGCCCAGCGCCAGTAATACTCCGGCAGGATTGGTAAACTTAAATCCTAAAATATTTCCATGAGTTGCAATGATATAAACACCGAAAAAGCTGATAGTTATTGCAATAATACTCTTTAGTTTGATTTTTTGCTTGAGCAAAGGTATCGACAGCAAAACAAGTGTCATCGGCCAGAGCCAATTTATTGTCATAGCTTCCTGGGCGCTGAGTATCGAGTATGCGTTAAGTAAGACGAAGTAATAAAGGAAAGGATTGAGAAAGCCAAGCATAGCGGAACGCAAATAATCGGTTTTAGAGAAAGCTTTGAGTAAATTTAACTTTTTCAAAAATAATAAGTGAATAAAAAGAGCAATAGTTGATACGAGCGAGGCATAAAACAGAAGATGCAAAATATGTAAATCCAGGACATCTGAATAATAAGGCAGCGATTTTTTGAAGGCGGAAGCGATGGTGGACCAAAACAAAACTGCAGCAACAGCATAAAGATAAGCCCTTTTTTGTTTTTCCATATTTTTATAGTATCGAACCACATTGTAATATGCAACGAATCTTTGGCCATTGTAGAATGCTAAAAGCCCTCTCACAGCCGTCCTACAAATATTCATGAGCTGGTTTAACAGGGGGTTGATATTGCTCCAAGACAAAGGGGCCTATACCGAATCAATCAGTATAAGCCCCAAATTGATACATATTTGCTACATCAACCACGCCCCCATATCTTGCTTCGCCTGCCCCCGCGTCTTTCGACACGAGTCGGGGCGGCGGGCAAGAAGCAATGGGGGCCAGCTAAATCCAAACTTACTGTGCCGGCCGATATAGCCGAATATCATCAAAAAAGACCATACCTGTACCGCCGGCCTGAATATTGTTCTTATCGCCGAAACCAATAGAAATCGTATTGACATTGGCAAGGTTCACGCCCTGAGCCGCAAACTCCTGCAGGTCGATAGTCCATTCCGTCCAGGTATCTATCAACGCCGCGTCGGGATTATCGTGATAGACCGTCGCGATACCATTGAGATTCACATACATCCGCTCAGCAGCATTAGCCGCATCACCGTAGAACCACAGCGACAGTACACCAACACCTTCCTCGGTCCAATCACGCGCCGAGACCAACGTCATGGTTGCCTCAGAGTACATGAAATTGTTGTCATAATAAAGCGGCATCGACTGACCACCGCCGTGAACAATCGTAGTCTCGGCAAAAGGAGGATCGGCATGTCCTGCCATAGAGCCATTCTCCGGGACTTCCCATCCGTCTATCCATGTACTGAATATCTCATCGGGCGGATAGTCGTTGTAGTCCTCAATGTCGTCTATCCCAATGAAGTCAGTTACTGTGAAAGTCCATACGTTGCCTTTACTGATTGTCGCGTCGGTATTGTACTCATCGACACGCCAGTAGTAAGGGCCGCCGCCCCATTCAACACCTTCGGCTGGAGTGTAAATGGTAACACCCTGTCGGCCCCGATATATGCCGGTCGTGTCTGATGCATCGGCATCGGCAACGGTGCCTTTATCAGTGCCGAAGTAAACATCATGCTGGGATGCATTATCTCCCGGCGACCAGCTAAGCGGCGTTGCATCTCTGATGTACACTGTTGAGCCATTAGTTGGATTCGGACCCCAGGCAAGTAACGGGTCACCTCGCATGGCTAACTTAATCTCTTCGACCGTTAGCGCCTTGTTGTAAACGCGCACATTATCAACGGTGCCGGTGAAAAAATTGTTGGCTGATGTTGCATGCCTTCCAAGTTTCAGGGTCCCCGTCTCAGCATCCGGGGGGCCTGAAGGAGCTGGATTACTCGTGATCAAGACACCATCTCTATAGGCGTTGAACACGCTTCCATCATAGGTTGCAGCAAGGTGATACCACCTATTGGCCTGTAACGGCTGGTAACTCGCAGCATACCATGTTCCTCCAACACTCATGGCCGCCCCTCCCCGGTAAGTCTCATCGCCATGGTTCCAAACAAACTGATAGTTCTTCTCGCGATGAGCCGGCCCACTCGCCGATCCTGACGAAGGTGCCTCAGGGCTAATCACCCAGGCAGTTAAGGTCCAATTTGCCAGGTCTTCTGTATTATCGGTGTCCACATAGTCATCACCGTCAAATTCCAGTGCAGCACCGTCATATCCAGGCACCCACTGCGGGTTACCTACAAAGGTTCCGTGATTACCGTGACCTGACCAATCAACGGCAGTAGTACCCATGTCCTCATCAAGCTTCCACCAGCCGACAAGACTGGGGTCAGTAATGGCTATAATGGGTATTGTGCTGAAGCTCCAGACATCGCCTTTGTAAGTGCTGACGCCATCGAACTCATCGACACGCCAGTAGTAAGTCTTCTCTAACTCAAGGGTGCCGGGAGTATAGGTTGTCTCTGCCTGGGGAAGACCCACAACGGCATTGTTCACATCGCCAAAATTGTCGCCAAAATATACAGTGTGTAATTTCGCATTGAAACCTGACGTCCACTTGAGCTCCACATCCGGATTCACAAATTTGACGCCATCGGACGGATTGGGGTCATAGGCGGTCCTGGGGGGAATCCAGAAGCTCCAGACACGACCTTTCCACGGACTATTTGGCTCGGTGTCATTGACCTCATCGATTCGCCAGTAGTAAGTCGTACCTGGAACAAGATCGTAAACCTGATAAAAGGCGTCGGTCTGCCGACCCTTGTACGGGTCAACCGGAGGCTCAGATGTGGCGTCGTTCACCTCGTCGAAGTCGTCCCCGAAATAAACATCGTGCTCAACGGCGGCCGCCGCCGCAGTCCAGGAAAGGAACACCCAATCATCATCAATCTCGGCGCCATCAGCCGGAGTTGGATTCTTTGCTAACGGAGGCCTGGGGGGGCCATCATACGAAAGTGTTACGTTGTCAAAGTCGGCCTCAGTGTAGTCGCCGGCAACGACGTTACCGAGACTGAGCAACCGAATTTGCAGGGGCTCTCCCAGCAAGCCCGAGTGCAGCTCCGGATCATAGGTATACGTGACGGTCGAAGTTTCGATAGTGTCTTCCGCTATAGTCAAGCTGTTGTTGTCTTCGGCAAGGAGGGTTCCGCCGGTCACCGGGCCGGTATCAGCTCCCGTTCCGGGCGTGTGTGGGGTTCCTCCGGCGAGGAGCTGAACCTTGTAGCCGCTCCAGGGATATCCAAGCGTATTGCCCACCTCGACAGTCAGCGTGTATGTCGTGTCAGCCTGCAGCGTCGCGTCTGCGTCGGTTAGGACCTGTGCTAAGCCGCCGGGCACCCCGACGCCGCCGGGGTTCGCCCACCCAACGTTCTGGCCCTCTGGCGCGTTACCTCCGTATCCGGGTTCGGATGTGCCAGGGAGACCAGGATTCCACGACCCCTGTTCTCCGCCGTTGTCAAAATAGCCCCAACCCTGGTTATCCAACGAGTAGTCATACTCGCCATCAGCCAACACCGAGTCCTCGAAGCCCGGGTTGTCGATTGGGACCGTCACCGTCACCGCCTGAACCTGCCCGATGGCCAGGGCGAGAATCGCCACGGCTACGATTGTCAAAACATTTTTTCTACACATAATAGTCCTTCTTCACCCCGTCCCGTCTTCGACGGGCGGGGTTTAAAAAAAGTTAAAATAATTAGGGATTATGCTTTGGCCACACACCAAAACACCCGTTGCCTTCAACAGGCAACTTCAAACAAAACGACCGATAATAATTTTCACACTCACTACATTCTTTTACGCCCAAGACAGTTTTTAACGACTTGACACTACATCCTTCCTTTAAAATATTAGTCGTTAATTGAAATGTAAAGGCCTCATTGCAAAGCACAAGGCTCTGCACGGGCACAAGCTTTACCTACTCTATTTCTACCAAATTAGCCACCCTCCCGTCAAGAAAAATCTCTGGATTATGTATTGGAAGGTGTTTTTGATAGGATTGTGTAAAAATGCGGTATGGTCAAGGGTATATTTCCTATTTGGGCATCTTCTTCAAAATATTGAAGATGTATCTAAGAAAAGGCAGCTAAGTCTATTTGTAGAATTTCACAGAAAGCCCCTCAGCTTTCAATTTAAACCGCCCAGGAGGCCATTTAAACGCCGAACTCGTCTTGAGGGGTATCATATAACTTATTTTCCGAGACTGCTCTTGACCTCACTAACAAAAAGGTCTATAATCATAGTGCTAATCTATGCCCCTGCTCCCTCCTTAAATCTCGCTTGTTGCTAAAAGCAGGGGCTTTTTAATTAGCGCTCCCACTCATAGCCCTAAATTGTGCCTTCCTTTCAGCTATTTTTTAGCTTGGTTTCTATGAAGCCATCGAATTTCGGGTCCTGTTTGTCCAAAAGAATCCTGTAGTTTCTCTTATTGACAACGAATTACTGTGGGATTACTATTCGGATATGAATAAAGTGCTCATTATAGTCGGCGATGCGACCGAGACGGTTGACACACTATATCCGTATTACCGCTTGCAGGAAGATGATTTTGAACCCGTGGTGGCCGGCCCCCAGAAGCGACGTTTCCATATGGTCATGCACGAGATTCCCCCGGACTGGGACGGCAAAATCACTCGTGAGTTCGAGGGTTACACCATTGCGGCGGACATTGCCTTTCGAGATGTGAACCCGGAAGAGTATCTGGGCGTTTTTTTCTCCGGAGGTCGTGCCCCGGAATATATACGGTATGACCCCGACCTGGTCCGTATCACACGGCACTTTTTTGAGCAAAACAAGCCGATCGCCTGTGTGTGTCATGGCGTGGAGATACCGGCTTATGCCGGTTGTGTAAAGGGCCGACGCATGGCCACTGTGCCCAAGTGCAAATTCGACCTCGAAGTTTGTGGAGGCACTTTTGTCAACGAGCCGTGCGTTGTGGATGGAAACTTAGTCAGTGGGCGGACATATCATGACCACGGTCGCTATGTCGGGGTCTGGATCAAGATGCTTCTCAAAGCTCGATCAGCAGCCGAATAGTCGGGAAATCAACAATGAAACCAAAGCGTAAGACAATCACGCGGCGCACTTTTCTTAAAAGCACTACAGCGGTTATTGCCGCTCCATATATTATTCCTTCGTCAGTTCTCGGTAGGGATGAGCGACCGGCACCGAGCAACCGAATAACAATGGGCCTTATCGGCTTGGGCAGTATGGGAATGCGCCATATCAAAGGATTTCTGCAGGAGGACGATTGCCGAATTATTGCTGTCTGTGACGTCGATGCCAGCCGGCGGAACGCTGCGGCTCAGGAGATTAATAAGCAATATGGCAACAATGATTGTGCCCGGTACAACGACTTTCGGGATATGATCTCCCGTGATGAAATTGATACGCTTTGCATATCAGTTCCAGACCATTGGCATTCTATTCCGGCCATTAGTGGTGTCCGTGCCGGCAAGGATATTTACGGCGAAAAGCCCTTGGCGTTAACAATCTCACAAGGCAAGGCTATGGTCGAAGCGGTGCATCGTTACAACTGTGTATGGCAAACCGGCAGCTGGCAGCGGTCAACGGAGCATTTTCGTTTTGCGTGCGAGCTGGTCCGTAATCAACGTATCGGAACTCTACAAAGAGTCGAAGTTGGTATCGGTGGAGGGTATAACCCAGGCGGCGGTCAGCCGACCGTCCATCGAATTGACCCTCAGCCGATTATGTCGATTCCAGATGGTTTTGACTACGAGATGTGGCTTGGTCCTGCACCCTGGGCACCATACACTGAAAAACGCTGCCATTGGAACTTCCGCTGGATAATGGATTACTCCGGTGGCCAGGTTACTGACTGGGGAGGGCACCACATCGACATTGCACATTGGGGTATGGGCTGTGATGAAACCGGCCCCGTTAAAGTTGTCGGCAGAGGTATATTTCCCAAAGACGGACTATGGAACACCGCCGTTGACTACGACTTCGAATGCACGTATGACAACGGTGTAACACTGCATGTCGGAAGCAATAATCATTATCCTCAGGGTGTCCGATTCATAGGAGACAAAGGCTGGGTACATGTAACACGCAGCGGCCTCGATGCAAATCCCAAACGTTTACTCAAAGAAAAGATTGGTCCTGAAGAAATACACCTGGCCAGGCCCTTCGGTGATCATCGTCAGGGTCATCGGCGTGATTTTCTGGATTGCGTCAAGACTCGCGCCCGGACTATTACACCCATCGATGTAGGCCACCGGTCTGTTACAGTTGCACACTTGGGAAATATCGCAATGGTCTTAGGCCGTGCGATTCACTGGGACCCAAAACGAGAACAGATTATCAATGACCCCTCGGCCAGCCGCATGCTCGGCCGTGCAATGCGCTCGCCTTGGTATTTCTAAATTATGCCATCAGAAACTAAATTATCCTGATTTTAAGCGAAATTCGTCTGATTTTTGTTGAAGGCATACAGGTTCTCGGTAAAGTGCATCCCAGATAATTCCGATAATCATTTCGGTTCGGTAATCTCATCTTACAGCTCGATGTAATCCCGCACCAATTATGCGTGAGCCTATGCTCAATTGGTGCGGGACTATCGGACGCAGAAAAAGTGCCTTTTTTCTGCTCTGAGCTGATTTGATTGGCTGGGAATTATTACTTATATTTTACTTGATGGCTTTGGGTTCCCGCAAGGCGGGGTTCCTCATGGAGGGTTTTTTACGCTCGTGAACAGTGGGATTGCAGAGTATTAGTTTTGAATATTCTGTCGTTGATTCCCTGAAAGGAGAGTGTCTTATCGGCATAAACTAATTCCGGAGGATTGTCAAAATTATGGCACGACTTTTTGGATTTCGACTTAAAGACAAGCAGTCCGGTAAAAATCGCATTAGCGATTATTCAGATAACGGCTGCGCTGAGGAAATCAGCGGTTTGTCACAATTGTACTGCCCAGAGCAGAATAGTGCCACTCATGTCCGGGATGTGGCGGATTGCCTCTGCGAAATGGGAAAAATCACCGCTAAACAGCTTTCTAAAATAAGAGGAATACAGAAAAAAAGAGCAGATTGTGACGTCTGTCAAATAATCGCTGAGCTGAAATTAGCTGATGAGCTTGAAATTTCAATGGCCCGGGCAAACTTGTATGCATTCGAGTTTCGTCAGGTTGAGCCGGAACAGGTTGACAGAGAGGCATTTGATAAACTTGAGCTTGAGTATATAAAAAGCAACCACATTATGCCCATAGCCCTGCGCGGCAAAACCCTCGTTGTGGCGACAAGCCGTCCTGCTGACCTCTTTGTCATCGAAGATGTCAAAAGACAAACCAAGATGAATGTTGAGACCATCGTATGCCTGGACGAAGATATAGATAAGGTCTGCAGTACCTTCGATGACAAGAGAAACGATTACAACCTTGATGATATCATGGGTGATATGGCGGATGTGGAGGTCGTTCAGGACCAGCAGGAAGATACAGAAGACCTGGAAAAAATGGCAGGCCAATCGCCTGTTATTAAGTTTGTCAATTATCTGATTAGTAACGCAGTGCGTGAAGGTGCCAGTGACATCCATATCGAGCCAAAGGAAAAGTCTATGAAGACAAGGTACCGTATAGACGGGGTCCTTTTCGAGACGATGCAGTCACCGTTGAAGATGCATCCTGCGATTGTTTCGCGCATTAAAATTATGGCCAATCTTGATATTTCGGAAAGACGACTTCCGCAGGACGGCAAAATCAAGGTCAACGTCGCTTCAAGGGCAATCGATTTGCGGGTCTCGACACTGCCGACAAACCATGGAGAAAAAGTCGTTATCCGTGTGCTCGATAGTAAATCCATTATGCGAGGTCTTGAGCAGTTGGGTATGGAGTCTGATGTGATGGCTGCTTTTCGTGAGCAGATAGCACTGCCTCACGGGATTTTACTGGTTACCGGCCCGACAGGTTCCGGCAAGAGCACTACTTTGTACTCGGCTCTGTCTCAGATGGACGGCGATAAGCTGAACATCTCGACAGTTGAGGACCCGGTGGAATATGAGCTTGATTTCTGCAATCAGGTCCAGACCAGCGAGAAGATTGGTCTTGACTTTGCCTCTTCTCTTAGGAGTCTGCTTCGTCAGGACCCTGATGTGATAATGATTGGCGAGATTCGCGATAATGAGACTGCTCGTATAGCGGTTCAGGCAGCTTTGACGGGCCATTTGGTTCTTTCGACACTGCACACGAATGATGCAGCCAGCAGTATTACAAGGCTGATCGATATTGGGATTGATGCGTATTTGATAGCGGCCTCGTTGAATGCGGCCCTTGCTCAACGATTGGTCAGGAAGATTTGTCCGAAGTGCAAAAAGACGTATCGGGTTCCGGAAAGTATGCGTGAATATATAAAAGCCGCAGGAATCAAGGCCAAACAGTTTTATCACGGTGCCGGTTGCGACGATTGCAGGGGCTCAGGGTATGTAGGGCGTGTTGGTATTTACGAGTTGCTGGTTATTAATGAGAAGTTCAGGGATATGATTAACAGGGACTCATCGGTTAATAATATGCGTCGGGTGTTTCGTGAAAGCGGACGGCGGTGTTTGTTTGACGATGGACTTATAAAAGTAAAGCAGGGCCTGACAACAATAGAAGAGGTGCTGAGGGTAACTGAAGTGTACGGCAAAAACGAAAATGAAGTTGTTGTTGAAAATGTCGAGTAAAAAAACCCGAAGTGTGGTACGAATTATTTGAAGGAAAGTATGATATGGTAAATATAAAAACTATATTATCGAAGGCTATAGAAAACAACGCAAGCGACGTGCATATCAACGTTGGAATACCGCCGATATTGCGAAGGAATACCGAGTTGATAGATATGGATTTCCCTGCCGTCAGCGATAAAGATGTGGAAGAAATGCTTCATTCGATGATTGAGCCGGGCAGGTTCAAAGAGTTCAAACAAAATAGAGACCTTGATTTCTCAACAAGCCTCGATGACGGCCATCGGTTCCGTGTTAATGCCCATTATCAGCGGGAAACGATGGCAATTTCCTTTAGAGTCATTCCAAATCAGATACCTTTGATAGACGATTTGTACCTGCCGCCGATAGTCAAAGAGCTGACAGACCTGCCCAGAGGTTTGGTGCTCGTAACCGGCCATACCGGCTCTGGGAAAAGTACGACACTTGCAGCATTGATAGGATTGATAAATATAAAGTACAGAAAACGCATAATGACCCTGGAAGACCCTATAGAATACGCCATAGAAAACCAGGAAAGTATGGTGGAACAACGCGAAATCGGCTCAGACTGTCCGGAGTTTGCCTCAGGTCTAAAGCATGTCTTGCGACAGGACCCCGATATCATTATGGTCGGCGAGATGAGAGACCTGGAAACCACCAGTTTCACAATGACCGCCGCTGAAACAGGACACCTTGTTTTTAGTACTCTGCACACGATTAATGCCGCACAGACTATTGAACGTATTATAGATGTTTATCCCGCAACTCAGCAGAGCCAGATTCGAACAATGCTGGCTAATACACTACAGGCTGTTATCTCGCAGACATTATTTAAGCGGGTAGATGAGCCGGGGATGGTGCCCTGTACGGAAATATTGCTGTGTACCTCCGCTGTGAGGAACTGTATTCGTGAGAACAGAATCTACGAGATACCGAATATTATTGAGACTTCCCGCAGGTTGGGTATGCAGAATCTGGATTACAGCATTGCCGAGATGTATTCCAAGGGTTACATCAACAAGGATGAGGCGGTTATGCGCTCAAGCAATCCTGCAAAGATGGAAAAGAGCCTTGGGTCTGTGAATGAGGTTGAAATTGTCCAGCCGCCTAAGCGGGTAAAAGTAAAAGGAAAAAGATAAGGTATATAAATATGTTTGAAGAATCTTCGCAAAATCATAAAGGTGCCCCCGCCGGTTTGCTTCGCAAACACGAAGCAGCGGGGGTGGTTGCCGAAGGTCAGCAGCAGGCTCAGGTGCCGCCGGAGCAGGCCCAGCACGACCAGGAGTCTGCCCGTCGTGGCTCGGCCACGCCGAGACAGGCATCTGCGCTCACAAACACCGGCGGAAACCGACAGCAAATCGCGTGGCAAAAGGTAAGGAATTTCAGAGTTGAGTGCGGTCCGAACAAAAAGGATATCTTGAATTTTACGAAACAGCTTGCCATTATGATCCGGGCGGGCATAAGTCTTCAGGATTCGCTTGAGTCAATAGCTGAGCAAATGGAAAAAGAAAAATTTAAGGTCGTCATTTTTGACTTGAAAAATCGAATCGAATCCGGAGAGAGTTTTTCACAGGCGCTTTCGGAGCATTCGGACGTATTCAGCGAGCTTTATATAAATATGGTGGCTGCAGCAGAAGTCAGCGGCTCGCTCAGTAAAATGTTGCAAAAATTAGCCGAGTATCTGGACGCCGAGGCCGAAACTCGCTCACAGGTTCGAGGTGCGATGGTTTATCCGATTATCATAGCAGTTATGGCCGTGTCGGTAACTATTTTCCTGTTGTGTTTTGTCCTGCCGCGGTTTACGGCCATCTTCGCAGGAAAAGAGCATCTGTTGCCAGGACCTACTAAAGCCTTAATGGCCACAAGTGCGTTTATGAGGGGATACTGGTTTTTTATTATACCGGTTATTGGTGCTTCATTCTGGGGATTTTGGTATTTTATTGGTACCGACGGCGGAGGGCGATGGTGGGACAAGACCAAATTGACATTGCCTCTTATCAAAACGCTGTGCCGAAGTCTATATATAACAAGAAGCCTGCACACGATGGGAGTACTGACAAAAGCCGGTGTGCCGATACTCAATACTATTTCGATAACAGCACAAATTGCGGGAAACATTCTTTATAAAGAGATGTGGCTTGGCGTCTATGAGGAGGTCCGTCAGGGCAAAAAAATCGCATCCAGTCTGAGCCAGTATAATTTGATGCCGAGCAATGTGGTGCAAATGGTAAGAAGTGGCGAAGATTCAGGTTCTATGAGCGATGTGCTAAGAGATGTTTCCGATTACTACGCAAGAGAGCTCAAAACTGTTATCAAAACAGTAACCTCAATGATAGAGCCTATTATGATAGTTGTGATGGGTGTTTTGGTCGGCTTTATTGCGATGAGTATTATTCTGCCGATATTCAAGATGTCCAGTGTTGTTTTGAACAAGTAAAACCGAGTGACTATTTTCAGACACTGACGCACACTGACGAGAACACTGATGGACACTGAAAAGTCCGCGTTAGTCAGTGTAAGTCCTTTAGTCAGTGTCAGTCCGTTATAGGGGGTGTGAAATGCGAGATACCAGATACGGGGATGGCTTTTCACTTATCGAGGTATTAATTGCAATAGTGTTGGTTGGTCTTGCAATTGCCTCTCTGGTTACAGCCAATAGTGCATTTACGAAAGCTAACGGTGCCGGAGCAGAGTTGTCAACCGCCGAGTTCCTCAGTGAACAGATAAGGGAACTTTCCGCCCTGCTACCGGTAATCGATCCTAACAGCGGCGTTTCCGCATTTGGTCCGGAGGAGACCCTCCTCGACGACTATGACGATTTGGATGATTTTGATGGTGCGAGTTTTTCTCCGCCCATCGATGCTGACAGAGAACCTCTGGACGACCTTGCTGCGTTTAGCCAGCAGATTACGGTTGAAAATGTCGATGCTTCAGATTTTGAGCAGGTTGTAAGTGACCATGGCAGCTACTTTGTTCGAGTAACTGTAAGGGTTTTTTTGAACTCAAGGGAAATCAGCTCAGCCAGATGGCTCAGGGCCCGATACTAAAAAACATGAATGAGTGAATCAGTGGGTGCGTGAATGAGTAGATAAGTCAACAGATAAACGCATTTACGCATATACGCATCCACTAACCGCGAGATACGAAATGCAAAATACAAGATACGAAATACGAGATACTCCACAGGACACCTTACGGTGGAAATATGAAACTGGTTTTACCGTTGTGGAACTGCTGCTCGCCCTGGCAATAGCAAGCATACTGCTTGCTGCCGTAGCTGTTGCCTTTAACGCCTCGATTATAAATTACCGGGAAAACGAAGATATCTTTAAGGTAATCAACAGTGCCAGACAAGCCCTGTCCCGGATAACAACTCAGCTCCGAACGGCAGATGCAGTTGACCCTAACTCGCCAGCCAATGAATGTACCCTGATTACCGCCGGCGGAGATGATATAACTTATCAATATAACAACGGAGACAACAAACTTTATTTGATTGATAATTTGTCCGGCAGTGATTATGTGCTTTGTGACAATGTTACTGCTATGACTTTTGCAAAGGACACAGTGATTATTGAAGGTATAGAAAAGGTCAGAAGCGTCCAGGTTTCTATAACGGTTGCGCGTGGCAATGCGCAACGAAAGATTTCGGCTGCCGCGGTTATCAGAAGGAATTTGAGCTGGTAATTGTTGCCATAACTTCTTTTGATATCTAATCTTACATCGCTCGTATTTGCATTGTTTGCCCAATCCCTTTATGCTGCCCAAAGGTTCTCCGCCGGTCTTCGACGTCTTAATAGCGGCCAACGAGCGGTTGTATATAGCTACTCTCGACGGTAAAATAATTTGCTTTGCTGGGAAATAATGAAATTGGCTTTGATTGGGTTTGTTTTCTTGGAGCCTTAAGGCTGTTTCATTTTCATAATCCTTTGTGACAAATAAGTTTACGCTCATTTTGGCCTTTTCGGAAATTGGGTTTGAATTGGGTTTGTTTTTTTGGACTGCGAAATCATCATTTTTTCTGTAATCCTTTGTTATAAGTGAGTTTACATTCATTTGGGCTTTTTGGAAATTGGGTTTGATTGGGTTTGAATTGGGTTTGTTTTCACCAAGTGTCCAATTGGATTTATTTTCATAAGCCCTTGTAATACATGGTTTTACATTCATTTGGTCTTTGAGGAAATTGGGTTTGTTTTGCATAAAAAGTAGTCAAAACTTCGTAGGTTTTTCCGCTGATTTCTGCATGATGGGACAATAAAGTCGTGTTTGACGGCTTTTTGTGAGATGATGGACATTAGGAATCCCTCCGGATTTATGATTGACTATTTACGATTGACTATTGAAGATTTTCTATTGACTATTGACTATTGGTTATTGGTTATGAACTATGAACCATCCATAGTTAGGCACATTATACCATAAAACAGATTAGATATCGAGAGAAATCCTGAAAAATCTCCGAGACTCCCCACTGATTGCTGGTTCGTATCTCGCATAGGGTTCTCCAGACAGATGCGTCAATCCTTAGGCTGTACCTTAGGCTCTGTTCAGGGCTTCGGCTAATTCAGGACGGCATCCGTAAACTTTAGAATATCAGATTCCGAGAACTACCATCCACTTCACTCACTGCGTTTGCTCAGTGGCTGCGCCACCCGACGTAAATCAGGCGTTCGGCCCGCTGTCGGCCAACAGCGGCCTCGTTTTTTGGCCTGTTTTGCCTGTATTATTGGTTCTGCCTATAATATCCTCTTAGATGAAATCGGCCCGTGTATGCCCGATCATAAAAATACAGCTGGGTTGACATGGAAATGTTCGCTCAATTTTCTTATATGTTCCTTGCTAAGAGTGCGGTGGCCGTTAAGAATGCGACTGCCGAGAGAGCGATTGCCAAGCAATCTCCCCAAGTCTGATGAAGACATATTATGCTGTTCCATGAGAAATTTCAAATTACCAACAGGGTCATGTTCGTTCACATCGCGATATTTTTGGGCCTCATAATCCGCTATGGTGTTTGCCAGCTGCTTCATGTAATCGTTCTGATCTGAATTGCGATTAGGTACTCTCATTATTGTCTTGAGAGCTTTTAATGCTGTTTCATGGTCTTTTCTTGCATGGATTGGACGCAAATTATATAGACCGGTAAGTAACTCATACCATACATCAGGAATGACGGTTTCTTTAATTTTAGTTTGCGGTGTCATAGTTTATCCTTCCATTTATTTTTACTGTATTCGGGATGAGTCATTACATCCTCTACGACAACTATAGTTTCGGAAAAGTCGATTTTTGTAACTAACCGGTAGTTGTTGCCTCCTATATTGAATACTACAAAATTCCCATTTTTCGTTTTGACCATATCGGCGGATGGGAAAGACATTTTTAGTTTGGGCCAGCTGCTCCAGTTTGTCTCTTTAGTAATATCGAACCACCTCTCAAGCGAACTTTTTGCAGGATTATGTTTTTTCCAGAAATCCTGCAACTTGTCTTTGCCCACTACCTGCATAGTTATAGTATATCAAGCTGGTTACATTATGTAAACAGTATTTTTGAGAATTCTTAAAAAAATCTTAAATCCTTATTTATGGAACAGAAAGTGGGATTTTTTTAATTTGCAAGCGGCTGAAAATGGCGAAAATCGCTGTCCTACGCAACAATTAGAATGAAGGCAAAAACTTTTAAGCCGAGTTCAATACTTAAGGCAACCTCTAAAAATCTTATTTTCGAGGCTTAAATTTTCAATCATTAATCAGCGATACAATGTCAGGGGATAGTCAAATGACTACGAGCTTTTTCATGCTACAAAGCTGGATGCTGGATGCGAGACGACGGAGGACCCCCTGCAGAGAAACAGAGAAGCCTGCACCGGGGGTAAACTCCAGGACGGAAGACAGAAGGCCCCCTGCAGTAAGTCAAGGGAGTAGTTCTCGGGGGTAAACTCCAGAACAGGAGATGGAAGGCAGTATTAGTGGATTAGAGATTAGAGATCGGTTTCTTTGGCTGTGCTCCCACCTTCGCAGAAGATTCGGAGGGCAAGCAGGACAAGTTTAGGATTTTGAAAATCTTATGGCCCTGCGGCTTCCCACCACAGCCTGGGATAGTCCTGCCCTTTGCTACTCTGCGAAGTAGTGCGCTACGTAGCACGAGCGAGAATCCACCAGATATGCAAGTGGTTTGTCGAATTGCCCAAAATTAAGTGATAATCCAAGGATTAAAACGGTTGGGTTTATTAGGGAAAGTCATCGTTTTTGCGTACTGTCCCCAGCCATAACGAAGTTTGTCCCAGCGCTGCTTGATTTGCGCCACCTGTTCTGCGGATAAGGGACGCAGGTAAACAGGCATCAGCGGCGCATCGATCTTTCGATAGCATAGACTTAGATCATCTGCTTTGGCCGCCTGTACCGCGTTCGGTTCGAGAAATGGAAACTGCACCAATAGTGTGTTTGCCGCGTAGTCCCAGATATCCGTGTATTGATCGCGCAGCTTCTTTCTTTCGGCCTCAGAAGGAAACTTTGTCCCCATAAGATGCTCGATGTACCAACGGATCTGTGCTCGACGCACTTCGAACAAAGACCTCTCAGGGGTCTTCTTGAAGCCCTGCCAGTAGGGCGCGAATCCCTTGCGCAGAATCTCTAATCGCACAGCGTAATGCGGAGCATTCTGATGCAACACAATCGCCCGGCGAATCGTATCTACGTACTCCTGCCGCCATTCATCCGCCCACGGGGCGGGCGAACGGGCCATGCAGTCCTCGATGGCCTGAAGGGTTTGTTCTATCAGGGCGGATTCGGCGGAATCCATCTTCCCGGCCACAATTCCCAAGAATAATACTGCGATTATTGCGCTTTGAAGAGCATGATATTTATCCTGCATTTTCAAGAGTCCTTTCAGTACCGCCGGAGCCGTCCGGCGACGTCCGTTTGTTACGATAATCGCCAAAAGCTAAACAGATTCTCACCTCTTTATGGGCGCAGTCCTTCAGCGCCGAGAACTCAGACACTTTTTCTCGCTCACTCACTTTGGTGAGTCAAGACCCCGACGGCCACAGCATTTTCTCTGCTATGGCCCACCTTCCAATTTAATAGCCAAGCCTGCCCCAGGTTGCCTTTTGCAGCCTCTGCAGGTCGTAAAGGCCATCCTCAGTCTGCGGCTCGTAGCCATTCCATCCCGGCACCTGTGGCCCATCTATCACTTCAGCGAACAGATTGGGACTATTAGGGAAAGGCATCCGCTTAAGGGGTATATTCACGGTCTCACGGCCCTTCCATTTCCAGTATTCGGCGTGTCCGTCGGCCATCGAGAGTGTCACGCCGCCGTTATGGTGTTTCGGTGGGGGACTGGGCTGCCTCCACTTAGGATAAAGATAACAAACATCAAAACCAGTACTGAACTGTCCGTCATCAATGAAGACCGCACGCTGGCCCGCACCGGGACTTACAATGTCCGTCAGTTTTGTCAGCCGCAGGACTGTATGGCCAACGCGTTTGCCGATTGCTGAGCCGATTGCTGAATGACGCGTGCCGCTCTCCATATACGTTCCTTCCACTAGTTTGCCTCGTGCTGCGCTGACAATTGAGTATGTGGCTGCATGACCCTTTAGACCTCGGGGGCAGCGGTAGATATCGACATCCCTGATCCAGGGCCACAGGGCGCCTTTATTAGGATCCGCAATCAGCTCGGACCGGCTCTCAGGAAATATAAAGGCCCTCCCCAGCCAGCCTCTTATAAGCACGATCATGCGCCCTGTACTCGGGTCTGTAGGTCCGCTCCACGTGAAGGGGCTGCCTAAGACGATATTGCTGCCGTTCTCCTCGGCAAAGGCTACCCACGCTAAGGTGAGCTGTTTGAGATTGCTCAGACAGACCGTACGATGGCCCAGTTCTCTGGCCCTGCCCAGCATGGGAATGAGAATCGCCATCAAAATCGCTATAATTGAAATGACTACCAGAAGCTCTATGAGTGTAAAGGCCGCCCCGTTAGAAAAATTTCTTCTCACGGGGCAAGTTAGTCCTAATGGCTCCGCCGTAAGGCGTCCTGCCGTAAGGCATCCCTTGGTGGACTTAGCGGACTTTCGGAGAATCCTTCCCTTTTCCCGATCAGGAATCTTTATTTCCAACAGCGTAAGTCGTTTTCCTTGGTGCATTATGTTTCGTCTTTCCGATTATTGCTTTAGTAATCTTTGAATCCTCTCATCCACTTCGGCCAGTCTTCGGGCTGGACGCCGCCGGCTTTTGTCCAGGGGTTGGCCGTATTAAACTGGAGGTGCCACTTGAGTGTCCATAGCTCTTTTAGTCCGACCTTTCTTACTGACCAGTCCAGAAACAGCCCGTTTATATGTTCGTTGTGCCGATTGATGCAAAATGGCGCCAAGCCAAAACCAAAACCAGGTCTTCTTGGCGGCTCAAAGATATCAATAGGCTCACTCGTGGGCATTCTGCTGTCGAGAAGCAGGGGGATTTTGGCCCTGCCCTTAAGGGAGAAAATGTCCGTGTATGGAAGACGGTAACGAATATAGTGAGATGGATCAGAAGAAACAAATCGATCACTGAACAACCAGCCGTTTAATCCATAACTGCAGCGAAATGGCCGACCGGGGCTTGTCATCTCCCAGGCTTCGAATGTTGAACCCGACCATCCCTCCACACGCGTTTGACCGATCGTAGCACCGAAATGACCGCTCCCGCGTTTGACGGCCATGGGGCAGCAGGCGATGCCTTTCGTATCAACGGGGTGCAATGACTCAGCTACGTTTGGGTCATCGCTGCTTATGACCGAGCCGAGGAGAAAAAACATCCTATAGCCCACGATACCGTCTTGGGGAAGGCGTCCCTGATTGTCCTCGGTGTATAGGGCAACTGTCGCTCCCCACTGTTTTAGGTTAGCTTGGCAGACAACCGCCCTGGCCTGGTTCCTGACCCTTTGGAGGGCGGGCAGCAATATCGCTATCAGGAGCGCTATAATGGAAATAACCACCAGAAGCTCTATGAGTGTGAAGGCCGTTAGAAAATAACGTCTTTTTTCTAACGGGGTGAAGGCTGTGGGGTTAGAAAGGTTCCCTCCAACGGACCCTTCCCGGAGTCCGGTGCTTTGCCGATGGGAAATCCGCCTTCCCAAACGCGTAATGCCACTCATTCCGCGCATCATAAAGCCCTACCTCTTGTGGCACAGAGCTATTTATAATGTTTTGTCCAAAACTGATGCGCCTGCTCTTATAATATAGAGCGAATTATACGGTGTAAATATAGATTATTTTTTTGAAAAATTCTCAAAAAGAACAATCCCGTCTGCAAAACCACAGGCGTTTTTTATCCGCCAAAGACGGATCCTGTTAATAAATCACTGTAAATCAAGGGTTTACAGACTCGCTACGCCGACGGCTATTATAACATACATTGGGAGGAAAAGATGGAAAAAAGGATAAAAAATTAGAAGAGGGAAAAAAGATCGTTTATATACCCTTCAGGGTAGTAAATTCCCGCGTGTAAAATCATAAACTATTATTGTAAAGCTACTTACCCGCGCACAAACGGGAATTTTCAATCGAGAGCACTATAATTAAACGTAAAGTGGACAGATGGGCTAAACAGAAAAAGAAATCCTTTCCTCGTTGGTAGATTTAATTGGTGGGGCAAGCCCCACCCTACAAAGCTGTATTAAGCGATGAGCTTTGATTTCGAAATTCAATCCGTCCGGCGCATATTGAACGGTGTTCTTTTCATACCCGTCGGTAGTAACCAGGGCGGCGACACCATTTTTATACGGCCAGACAAGCACTTCATGGCCGCTGTTGGTTATTGGGTTTAACGGCGACTTAATAAAGTGCCCTTCCGGCCTCTCGGCGATGGCAACACCCCAGGCAATGCCCAAATCGCTCTGTTGGCTTAGTCCTTTGGGAGCGCCTTTATAATAGTATTATGGCAAACACTTTCACAGAGCTTTTCGAGATGTTCATTGAAGAAACTCCTTTCTTATCCTTACCCTTGCACTTTGCCCACCAGTCTTCCCACAAAGCGGTCATTTGTTTGACCTTCTGTGGATATTGCCCAGCCAGGTTATTCAATTCCGTTCTGTCTTTCTCAAGGTCGTAGAGTTCCCAGTCGGCCTGGCCGTACCGGACAAGTTTCCATTTGCCGGTCCGAACAGCTTTGGCCCTGCTAAACTGCCAGTACAGTACATCGTGTCCCTGCCTTTGTTTTCCTCGGAAGATTGGCAGCAGTGATTTGCCCGCCAGGGGCTTGAGTTTTTGCCGTAAGGCATCCTGTGGACTGCCATTGATTTGGTCAGGATAGACAGCCCCGGTCATATCTATAAATGTCGGAAGCACATCAATGATGTGTCCCACCTGGTCGGTTATGGTGCCCGGTTTGATAACGCCGGGCCAGGAAGCTATGAAAGGAGTACAGGCGCCTCCCTCATAGTCGGTGGATTTATATTTCCTGTACGGCGTGTTGCTGGCATTGGCCCACGGCGGACCTAACGCGCGATAGCCCTCAACTGGTCCAGGTGGAATATTGGGTGTTGTATCGGGCGTTTCAGGGCAGCCTCCATTATCAGCGAGGAACAATACAAGCGTATTTTCCCATTTGCCGAGCGTTTTTATTTTTGCCAATACCTTGCCTATTCCCTGGTCCATGCGGTCCACCATCGCGGCATACACTGCCATTTTCAAATCGGCCTGGTCCTCTTCCGAGCCACTTAGCGAATCCCAGCTCGGAACGCGCTCATCCCGTGGAGAGAGCTTATATTTCGCATCGAGTATGCCCATCTCTATCTGGCGCTGGTAACGCCGCCGGCGAAGGTTGTCCCAGCCGATTTTGTATTTTCCGCGGTATTTAGCAATATCCTCCGGCCAGGCGTGCAGCGGATAATGCGGTGCGGTATAAGGCAGATAAAGTAGAAACGGCTTGTTCTCATTTTTGTATTCTTCCAGCCGTTCGATCGCATAGTCCGTGAAGGCATCAGTGGTGTAGAAGCTCTTGTCTTCGGGGACGTATCCCATAATGGCTTTGTCCTCGATGGCCCAGCGACGGGGCGTCTTCTTCTTTCGACCGGGTTCTCCTTCTCCGGGTCTGGCTCTGGTTCCGGGATTCCAGTAATTACAGCATCCGTCTGCCAGGCCGTAATACCGGTCAAATCCACGGGTTGTAGGAAGGGGTGTTTGATGCCATTTGCCGGAGATAATTGTTCGGTAATCGACAGTGCGCAAAATCTCGGCGAAAGTAGCACCATATTCCATATTTTGCACGCCTACCGCGTGCTCGTATTGGCCGGTCAGAAGGGACGCCCGTGTCGGACTGCACTTGGCGCTGTTATAAAACTGTGTAAACCGCATTCCACCTGCCGCCAATTCATCGAGATTCGGCGTCTTGATTTCTCCGCCGAAACAGCCGATGTCGGAATACCCCAAATCATCAGCCATGATGAGGACAATATTTGGCTTTTTGCCTGAGTAGCGAGAGCCTCTCCGCGCTATAGCTTTCGAGCATCCGGGTAAAGCTAACGATGCAACTCCCAGCCCTAAGGTTTTCAGAAAATCACGTCTTGTCTGATTAACTTTGTTCATATTGTTCTCCTGTCTTGTGCGTTGTTCCACGAACGTTTTCTTATTTAGTTTGCGGCAAGTAGTAACCATCCTAATCATTCCTCTGAGTCTTGCTTATCCTGTTTTTTCATTTTGCCTTTTTGCATCAACGCATCGACCTTCTTATCGTACTCTGGATTGTCTCTGTATCCATCATCGTAATACCACAGTTTGGGAATAAGCTCTTTATCACCATAGGAGTAAGTGCGGTAAGGCTTCTTATAATCCTCAGTATATGCAAGTACCCCAAAATGGCCTAATAAACCACCGAGCATTTCTATCAGTACACGCCCACTGTCGTTCTCGTCTATGTATACATAAGTTGGCCTAAGGTCCAGAATCGGTCGAGGAAACTTCGACACCTCCGGATCAGGATCTATACGGACCATATATTTCCCGGGCTTTAGGTTTCCTTTGGCAACTTGTTTCGAAAGCTTATTACACGCCTCCAAGAGAGCTTGATGATCTGTCTTGCACAAAAGGCGCACTTTTATTCCGTCTACTAAGTAACGACCCGCAACAAAAATCAACAACGCAAGAACGAAAACGATAAACAAGACGATGACAATTCGTTTACGTTTAGGAATCATTTGCTTGTCTCCCTTCATCTTCCTTTCCTTAGGCAAAGGGCACATTCAACATTGTCCAAGTAAGCTCCCTTAACTTAAGTGCTTGGTTGGACATTGCCTGAATCCAGGCGAATATATTATATCATAATCTCCTTTTGAAAAGCCGATACCGTCCAGCCAATTATTGTGCGTTATTATTCCGGATGGCCCCAGGCCTTGGGTACCTTAAAATCTTTTGGCATTCGGTTCGGCGGAATGTTGGGCTTAACGGCTTCTGCGGCATACTGCTCAAGCCGGTGCTTGAGCTCACGGAACTTCTGCGGATACTTCTCGGCCAGATTGTTTTTCTCGTACGGGTCCTCTGCGATGTTGAAAAGCTCAAAGACTTTTTTATCGACGGGTCCGGCGTTGTTGGCCCCGATGCTGCCATTGTACACCAGCTTCCAATCACCGCATCGAATTGCTCCTGTAGCGGCGGTGACATTATGAAGTATCTCTTCATGGGGTGAGGGCCTGCCCTCGGTAATCGTGCCCCAGGCGTCCCTGCCGTCAATTGGCAATGCCTGTTCGAGCCTGGCCCCGGCAAGCTTAAGTAATGTAGGATACATATCAACTATATGAAGCGGTTCTTTTACAACAGCGCCGGCCTTAACCACACCCGGCCAGACTGCAACTGCCGGCACACGTATCCCTCCTTCATATAGCTGTGCCTTCTGTCCCCGTAAAGGGCCATTATCAGCCACACCGCCCACGCCTCCGTTATCTGAACAGAAAATGATTAGGGTATTACGCTTCAGCCGGCGCTTATGCAATGCTGAGACTATTCGACCAATTGCATCATCCATACACGTAACCATAGCGGCATATATGCGCCGCCTTTTGTTCGTTATATGTTGGTACATATCGATGTAAGGTTGCGGAGCCTGAAATGGTGAGTGTACAGCGTTGAAAGGTACATACAGAAACAGCGGGCCGGAAACATCGTGCTGTTCAATCAGACGAACAGACTCATCGGCAATCAGGTCGGTCGCGTATCCTTCTTCTCGCAAAGGCTCATCATTGCGGTGCCAGTCCAGTCCGCCGTCACGAATATGGGTAAAGTAATCGAGTGCTCCGTTATAGTGGCCGTACTGATGGTCGAAACCTCGGGAAGTCGGCAGGTATTGAGAGCTGAGGTGCCCCAGGTGCCACTTGCCGCAAATAGCTGTGGTGTAGCCGACTTCCTTAAGTGCCTGGGCCAAGGTGCGCTCCTGTAACGGCAGCCCATGCCGGGCCCATGGCCGAACAACTCCGACTTGCAGTCCACAGCGAATAGGATATCGCCCTGTCATCAAACTTGAGCGGGTCGGCGAGCATACCGGCTGGACGTAGAATTGGTCAAGCCTTGTCCCTTCGGAAGCCAGCCTGTCGATGTTAGGGGTCTTGATGTAGCCGCCATGATAGCCAACGTCTTTGAAGCCTAAATCATCAGCCAAGATAAAGACAATATTTGGCTTTTTGGCAGAGAGATTAGCATTTGTAGCATTAAGGCATCCGGGTAAAGCCACGGACGCAGCCCCCAGCCCTAAGATTTTTAGAAAATCACGTCTTGTTTGATTGCTTCTATTCATAATATTTTTCCTTCGATAATTGAAATTAGACTCAAGATAACCGGCTGTAAATACTACTGCTCATATGTACCTGGGCGGACTTTAAATGCAGTAGTATCAATGATAGTAATTCATTTGTAAATAATCAACAACGTTTCGAAACTTGTCTGGGATATAAAAGTTATAACAAGAATAATGTGATGGGAAATTTAACACTATTGCTCGGTGGCTAAGATACAAATCTCGATATGGGTCTGAGAACAATTTATTTCGCTGTCTTATATGATTTCCAGCGGAGGTAATGTGTAAACAAATGGCATAAAACAGTTGCGTTTTGGGGCTAATTTTCGTAACCTTTTAGCAAATTTATATTGGGCAATGAGATGCCATAATAAAAAATCGGTTAATCGATATTTTCTGAAGGAGTTTATTTATGCGAGCAGAAAAAATCACTCGACGTCAATTTATCAAAAGCACAGTTGCTCTGGCGGGCGCAGCCGTTCTGTCGTGCCAATCCCAGCAGACTTCCGAGCGAAAGCTCAAGCGAACGGCTGTAGATCAAGTTACTCTCGGCAAGACAGGCTTGAAGCTCAGCCGATTGGGCATCGGCACAGGGAGCAAAGGAGGCAGTATCCAGCGAGGTCTGGGACAGGATAGATTCAACAGACTGATACGATATGCCTACGACCAGGGAATAACTTATATCGATACCTCCGACTCCTACAAGACGCATGAAATGGTCCGAGAGTCGATAAAAGGCCTGCCCAGGGAAAAGCTCTTCATCCAGTCGAAGATGCCCGGAGTTCCTGAAAAGCCTCTCGATGTGCTTGACCGTTACCGCAGGGAGCTGAATGTCGATTATATTGACAGTCTGCTCACCCACTGTGCCGTTAGTAAAAACTGGGATGAGGAGCGTAAACGAATAATGGATGCCTTCGAAGAAGCTAAGGACAAGGGAATCATACGTGCCCACGGCGTCTCATGCCACAGCATACCGGCTTCGGCCCTTGCTGCACAGCTCGATTGGGTAGATGTGAATCTCGTTCGTATTAATCCCCAGGGCGCACACGTCGATACCCCTGTTGAGCGCTGGGATGCTACGAGTGATATATCTCATGTACCGGCGGTGATGGAGCAGATCAGGATGATGCGCAAGAAAGGGCATGGCATTATCGGTATGAAACTCATTGGTAACGGAGATTTCACAAAAGCCGAGGACCGCGAAAAATCCATTCGCTATGCTATGAATTGTGGTTTGCTCGACGCAGTTGTGATTGGATTTAAAAGTCCTGCAGAAATTGACGAGGCTATCGAACGCATTAATAGTGCTCTTGCAGAGACGACATGAATCTGTGTTTGAAAAGGCTTTTATCCGTGTCAAGAGAGGGAAAGTGAGGGGCGAGTCTGGCACGTATGGCAAAAGACTAAACCAAATCTTTCATTGGATTGGAAATGTCCCCGCCGGCAAAGACAACAACTAAACGTTTCAAGGTTATGCTCCTTATACAATTCCCTGGTCCAGGACGTGTGCTAGCAACCCCGCAAGGCGGGAACCCTACGCATATCGCCAACCTTGTTCCAGCCAGGCATATTCCCGACCGGGGATGCCGGTGCCTGCAATTTTCTTGAGTCGTTCGCGTCGGCCCGGCGAGAGCTTTGTCCACGAGGCGCTGAAGTTCTCTCTAACGTGCTCTATGGTGTGGACCCCACACGTGCAGATGTCGACCAGCTTGTTTTCCAGCACGAATGCGATCAAGTCGCGGGGCAGGCCGGCGTCAGTGCCTTTGAGATCGCGATTCTTCAAGAGAGCGCCACGGACGAAGGGCTTGATGGTAATCACTCCCAGTCCCTTTTTCTTGGCCGCCGGCAGCAGCTTTTCAGCAGCGCGATGCCGCACATTGTAAGGTATCGAGCAGATGTCAAAGTAGTTACCAAACTTCTCGAACGCCTCTAAGAACAGTTCGGGCGTAAAGTGGCAGCCGAATCCCGTAAATCGAATCTTTCCCTGCTGTTTTAGTTTGTCGAGCGCTTCGATTGAGTAGGACATGTCCCAATAGCCGGACTGAGGAGTGTCATTCTCGGTATTGCAGAGCAGGCAGAGATCGACGTAGTCGGTTTGCCACAGCTTCAGGCGATCCTCAGTCCACTTGTATATCTCCTGTTTGTCGGCTTTGAGGCCCTTCATTTTATGAGAAACGCGGATGGAGATGATGACTCGGTCTCGCGCTTTCAGCCTTTTAAGCGCCTCGCCGGGCACGCTGGATTCTACCAGCGCTGTGCAAGAATCGAGAAAATTCACTCCCATGTCCATCCCCGCGGCAATCATCCGGACGGCCTCGTCGATAGTAGGCCTGCGATACCCTCCCTGGCCATCAGGAACCTGCTTGTACGCCCAACTGTGGCCTCCAAATCCGATTTCAGAGATGCGCAGGCCGGTTTTGCCGAGCACCCGATATTTCACTTTACGACCAGTTGTTTTCGGTGTCGCCGAGCGAGCATCATTGAGTATCGGTGCCGCCATTCCTCCTGCCACCGCACCAAGTCCATATTGTTTTAGAAATTGCCTGCGTGTCGAGCCGGTTTCGCTCTCCTGTTTCGATACGTGCCTGGTCATTCCAAATGTCCTCTCAACGTTGCCCACTTTGTTGAGGTTTTCCGCATGGGCATTCGCCACCCTTGGCGTTTCAATGTCCAGACGATATTGTACTCTATTTTTCTCTAAGTCGCAAGGAGGTAACAAAAAGACGGCGAAAACAATTTTTTTTGCTGAAAAAATGAAAAATGTTTTGATTGTAACCGCGCGACTCGTTAAAATAGACCTAAAGCGGGTTACAAACCTAAGTCCGGTTACCGAGAAAGGAGTCATATAATGGCCAAAAAAAAGGGAAAAAAGAAACTCATTAAGGGTTTATGGTCGAAGAGTGAGTTAGCTCTGCTCAAGAAACTTTTCCCGAGCAATCCCACCGCTGAAATAGCTGCAAAGCTTGGACGGCCAACCGATGCGGTAAAAAAGAAAGCGTCCAGAATGAGACTTCGCAAGTCAAAGAAATACATGAAGTCACTCGGCAGAACATAAGTTATAAGGCCGTTTTCTTTAAAACAGACAGGGATATAGTCATCTATCTTTGCACGGCGGGGATTCTACAAGCGCTGAGTATCCTACAAAAAGGGAAGATTTCTAACGGGGTTCAAGGTTGCTGTTTCACTTGGTTTTTAGCCAGGGTTGTGGCTTTGCGCTCATACAGGCGGGCCTGGCTTTTTACAGCAATTCTTGGTCATACACCTTATCATCCCCAGGCCGATACGATGCTCCCTGGACATCCTGGTTTGAGACAATTATTTATTTGACAAATTGTGTCAAATTGTGGATAATTATACATAGAACTTTAGAGCCAATATGCGGGGAGGAAAACTGATGCGTTTGGTTGTAAAACGAAATAGTCAAATCGTCAACGAATTTCAATTCGACAGAGGCCCTGTTTATATCGGCAGACATGCACATAGCCAGGTATTTTTGCCTGATAGAGCGGTATCGAGACAACATGCTGCGATATTTACGACGCAGGAAGGAAAATGGGTGGTCGAGGACCTGGATTCAGCCAACAAAACGTATCTAAACGATAAAGCAATCCACAAGGCTGAAATTAAAACCGGCGACTGCATCCGTATAGCGGATTTTACCATCGAAATCAATCTCGAAGCCGACACTGACGCCGAAAAAGCCATTCAACTGGAAGATACACTCATATCCGCCTCTCACAAACCGACTGCTGCACCGGCCGAATCAGCTCGTGAAATTATCGTAAGAAAACCGGATGCCGAACGCGCCCCTGATATCAGGCTGCCGGCCAAAAGGGTAAAGGATTTTCTGCAGGCCACCGAGACAATTTGCAAAGCCAACGGCCTCGATGAGCTGCTAAAGACCTTATTGAGTCTCACACTAAGGCAGTTCAGTGCATATCATAGCTGGTGCGCTTTGAGAAACCAGCCTACCGGCCCGATGACTTCTCACGCGGGCAAAAGCCGGCACGGCCCCGCGGTGGATTTAAACGATATAAAACTCAGTGAAAAAATCACTCAAGCGGTTGACAAAAGACAGTTCTTACTTGTGCCGCAAGTTTCAGCTCCGACAGAAGAGAACAGAATACGCTCTGCAATGATAGCACCTGTTATAGACCCTTCCGGGTGTTTCGGTGTGTTATACGTCGATAACTCTATGGACTATGAGCACTACAGTCTAAGCGATTTGGACTACCTGATGCTGCTTGCAATCCACACAGCGGCAATCATAGAAAACTTCTGACTCCTGCTGTGCCTCTTCCATCTTTATCTGTTAACTTGCTCCGGGTATCAAGTCTTGATTAACGAACAACATACCCGTTCTGTATGAATTTCAGGTCTTCGCTGCCGGGGACCGGCGTCCCGGCTGGGAGCTCACCTGTCGATACTTGCCAGGTGGTCTTCTCCTTCCACAGATGTATTTCTGCATGCCCGTCAGCAAAGCCAAGAGTGCTGCTCTTTTTGTGCCAGATTGAAATGGGGTCCCAAAACGAATCTCCGTCCTTGTCGAGAATCCAGGAGCCCCAGTTATGTGCACCCTGACCTTCATCTTCCTCCAGAAAGACATATATTTTAGCAGGCTCCTTTATCTGCGTGATTTTGTGAACCGGTTTTTGATCGAAGTAGCCCGTTCCGTTCAAACCATCTTGGATCGCATAGCTTCGATAAGGACTTTCCTTCGCTTCCAACGTGGCTTTAAGCTTATTTTTTTTCCAGGTTGGGTCGGCCACACAGTGAAATACTTTCGTTGTGTTAAGATAAGGATACAGCGCTCCGGTCCTTATGCCTGCCAATTCACTTTCATGTGCTGAAATGCCGCCTATGAATCCAGGGTCTCCGCCCTGTACGCGGCGGTGTACCCATTCATGGGCGACCCACGGGCTAAGGCTGACCTGGGCTCCAACAAGTTTAGAGTCATTTTCATCGGCATACATAGTCCAGCCCACCGATAGCTGTCTGACATTTGAAGTACAAACCATACCCTGCGCCAGTTGTTTTGCAGCCCGAAGTGACGGCATAATAATTGAAAGCAACAGCGCGATAATTGCGATTACCACCAAAAGCTCTATTAACGTAAACCCAGTTGGAAATCTTTTACCTGCCCGATTAGAAATCTTTATTCTTAACAAGGTAAATCCACTTCGTTTGTGTATAATAATATTCGTTTGATTTGATCCTAAAGTAGTTTTCAGAAATTACTGCTTATCTCTGTACGTTATTTATTCTACCACACAACCATTCGCAATCCAAGCAATAAATGGCTGCTTTTAGCCTACCGTTATACCGAGGAATTTCTTAATTTCAGTGCGCCGCAAACATCGAATAACAAACAAGGAACCACCGGCTTATCGTCTTTTGTATTTGCCGATTAACTGTCCCTGGCCGAGGATATGTCCTTCCATCGTCTTGAGCAACTGGCGTTTATTTGCACCGGCTTCCAGGTCAACTTGCGTATCGAGCGCATAAATCTTAAAGAAGTATCTGTGTGTGCCGCTGGGTGGACAGGGGCCGCCATAGCCGATCCTGCCAAAGTCACTAACACCCTGCTTGGCTCCGTTAGGCAAAGTCTCCTCGGCAGGGATGTTCTGGGCCAGCTCTTTGGCATCGCTCGGCAGATTAAACAAAACCCAGTGCACCCACGTACCCATCGGTGCATCAGGGTCATCGCATATAAGGGCGATACTCTTGGTGCCTTCAGGAACCGCGTCCCACTGCAGCGGCGGCGAGACATCCGCACCATCGCAGGTGTACTTCGCTGGAATCAAACCGCCATCCTCAAAGGCCGAACTCGTAATCTTAATCTCCATCTTTCTTTTTGCCTCCTGAATTATTTAAACTAAGGCTTCTGCGCTTCTGCAAAATGGAGGTTAGGCATACTTTGGGAAGGGAAAATCTATTTTCTGATTTTTCCTTCCCGAACAGTAAGTCTCTATCAAATAATTATTTAAGCTGATTATTCAAGGAAATCAACAAAACGATTTCCTTGAATAATATATGCCTAATCTCCATTTTGCAGAACACATTATTTAAACTCCACAAGTTCATATAAGAGACTTTATACGCTCAATCATATTTGGTAGCTGGTCCAGCGTCAAAAACATCAGAGACAAAATCGCAATAATCCACATTGCCGGCTTAACATCTCGTGCCTTACCCGATATTAGTTTCATCATAACGAATGAGACAAATCCAAACGCCAATCCCGTACTGATACTGTAGCTCAAAGCTATCATTACCATTATTATAAATGCAGGAAATGCTTCTTCTAAATTCGTAAAATCTATTCTCTTAACTTCCTTCATCATAAACAGCCCAACCATAATAAGGGCCGGCGCCGCAGCATATCTCGGTACTATTTGCACAATTGGCACAAACACCAGCGCCAGCAGGAACAAACCGCCCGTAATTATCGAAGTCAGCCCCGACCGTCCGCCCTGTTCGATTCCCGCCGCGGATTCGATATACGAAGTCGTAGTTGATGTCCCTAACAAAGCGCCTATCATAGTTGCAACGGCGTCGAGCCCCAACAGCTTGCCTAATCCTTTTATTCTGTTTTTCTCATCAACCATATTTGCCTGATGACAACACGCCACCAGGGTCCCGACACTGTCGAACATATCAATAAACATCAAAGTAAATATACTGCCGAACAGACTCCACTTAAGCGCTCCTAAGATGTCAAGGTGAAACGCCAAAGCACCTATATTAAGATTTGATGTAATCAACTGTGTCGGCCTTGGTATATACCCGAAAATTGCAGCTAAAATGGTCGAAAAAATGATACCGATTAACAAGGCACCGCTTATCTTTATCATTTCAAGAAAGAGCATTACAGTCAGTCCGCACAGACCTATCAGCACTGTCGCTTTCAGTTGTCCGGCTTTAACCAGCGTTGCTTCACTGCCCTGGACAATCACGCCGAGGTTTTTCAGGCCTATGAACGTAATAAACAAACCTATCCCCACCGCTATCGCCGAGACTAACGACGGCGGTATCGCTGCGACGAGCTTTTTTCTTAATCCTAATAAAGTCAATATCAGAAAAAAAAGACCCGAAAGAAATACAACCCCTAATGCTGTTTCCCAGGGGACTTTGTCGGTCAGTACAAGACTGTAGGCAAAAAAGGCGTTAAGTCCCATCCCCGGCGCCATGGCTATGGGGGCATTCGCAAATACCCCTACCATAATGGTAGCAAGGGCACTGACTATGCAGGTAACAGCTATCAGCGCTTCTCTGTCCATTCCAGTGTTATCACTTAGAATATCAGGATTAGTGAAAATGATATACGCCATTGTAAGAAATGTTGTCAGACCGGCCACGCACTCAATTTTGACGCTGGTTTGTTTCTCTCGCAGTGCAAAATATTTGCCTATCACTTCGATACCTATATTTTGGAACAGTTTCGGGTTTTGTGTTAGTTTAAAACCTTGTACTTGCGGCAGATCTCTAATGTTCTTTCGATAGGCAGCGCCTCGCAGAAGTGGTTGTCTCTTCCAGTGATAGCAGTTGCTTTGAAAATTGAGTTGTACACAGCCTCTTCGGTCGCTTCTACCACGGCCGTAAATAATGGTCCCATTTTACTGTTAGGCAATAGCTCACCAGAGACCTTTTGTCTTTTCGCCCCCACTCTAAGCGCCTTGGCCGTCGAAAAGGCGATTACATAATCGCCGCTGAAATTGTCCATAACCGAGCCGGTCCGTGCTAAGCCAAGCACCGCTCTTTTGGCCAGTCTTTTCAGGTTCCGAGACAAAAGCGGAGCGTCGGTGGCTACTACGATCATGCAGGAGCCGCTTTTATTGCCACTATTCTTTTCCACAGCTAATTCCCTGCCTACAGGGGCACCGTTGATGGTCAAGACCCCGCCGAAATTGCTCTGAACCAGCACACCGACTGTGTAGCCGCCCTGTAACCTGGGCAGCCGCCTCGAAGATGTGCCGATACCACCCTTGAAACCAAAGCATATCGTTCCTGTGCCGGCCCCCACCGAGCCTTCCTCAACAGGGCCGGCAGCAGCCTTTTCTATCGCTTTGCGGACATGATGTTGACGCACCGGCCTGCTTCTAATGTTGTTCAACCAACCGTCATTCGTTTCACCCACCACAGGGTTTATAGACATCACGTTCTCGTTCCCAGGCAGACTCAGCATGTATTCGATTACACCGTCAGCTACTATCCCAACATTCAGCGTGTTGGTCAGCACAATGGGGGTTTCAATATTTCCCAGCTCCTCAACCTGGGTATAGCCCATCAGTTTGCCGAAGGCATTTCCCAAATAGATAGCAGCCGGGACTTTTTCCGTAAAGAGATTTCCCGAATGGGGGATGATAGCCGTCACACCGGTTCTAATATCTTTTCCCTCTATAAGTGTAACATGGCCGACCTTGACCCCTTCGACATCGGTAATACCATTTAAATTGCCGGGTGACAGCACCCCAGGTGCTATTCCTACTTCCCTAACTCTTGGCCTGACGTTATTGTGCTCTGGGCCCCACAACGTAGCACCAAATACAGCCAATAAAACCACACAGAAATATCTTTTTGCCTTATTGTCCATTTCCTCGGTTCTTTTTCTTATTACGATACCCACTGCCGTCTCAGATACAACTGTTTCTTGTGTTATTCCTCAGGAAGTTCCGTCCCTAAAAGCCTGACTATTTCAGCGACCAGGCCGGCAGAGTTTTTAGCAGCCATTATGTAAAACGTCTGCTTATCCAGTACCGCACCCTCATCGGCCTTATCGCTGATACTGCGTATCACAAGATACCCGATTCGGCGCTGATAGCAGATTTGTGCTACCGCTGCGCCTTCCATTTCTACAGCGTCAGCGCCGAGCTTATCGCGTAATTCAATGCACTTGTCAGTTGAGGCGATAAAAGCATCACCTGTAACAACCACACCCTTTACAACCTTCGGTGCTCGGTCTGTTGTACTCATCCGTATCGTTCCAAGCGTGACTTGTTCGGCTGCGCGCTCGGCTAATTCCAAAAGCCGCTCATCCGCAGGAAAGAAAACCGGATTCTCCCAGCCGTCCAGGCGGTTCTTCACGCCTTTATGGTATAGACCCTCCGGCCAGATTGTTCCCATATCATGGTGCGCCGTTTTCTCGGCTATCACTATGTCACCCGGCTGCAACTGCCGGTTCACGGCTCCTGCAATACCAGTAAAGATTACTTTGTTCGGCTTGAAGTGCTCTATCAGCAGTGTGGTTGTCATAGCGGCGTTGACTTTGCCTATACCCGTGGAGACGATGACAACTCTTTTGCCGCTCAGTTTTCCACTGACGAATCTGATTCCTTCGATTCTCTGTTCCTGCGTGCCTGTCAGCTCATTCTCAAGAAGTGTGATTTCTCTTTCAAACGCCCCCAATATTGCTGTAATTGGTTCGGAACTTACTTCTTTTACTTCTCGAACAGGTGAGCTACACGAACTAAGCAACAGAATAACTGGTATGCAAATAACCGCCCAAACTGCCCTATACCTCATTGGACTTTTTCTCCACATTTACACTACTGAAAACTGCGAGCGAGAGGACTCGAACCTCCACGTCCAAAAGGACACAAGGACCTAAACCTTGCGCGTCTGCCAATTCCGCCACGCTCGCTTCTCGTATTGCGTATTGCGTTTTTCGCTTTCTCTTATCCGCTACCCCTGCGTTTCTTGTGATTTCTCCTCTGGCTCGGTTATCTTCTCAATGCGTTTTTCTGCCTTTTGAAGTATTGTCCTGCAGTGCTTAATCAAAGCCATTCCTCTTTCGTACTGCTGCAGGCTGTCCTGTAAAGGTATTTGGCCCTGCTCAATCTTACCCACAATATTTGTAAGCTCTTTTATCGCATCTTCAAAGCCCAACCCGCCGACATCATCTTTTCGCTTCTGGCCTGCCATTTCTTTTCCTTTTATTTTTTACCGCTGTTTTTTTGTAGTCAGTGCTAGTCCGTGTTCCTTTTTACTTTTTTGTTACCTTACTTTCAATCAAATTCTCATCGGCAAGTTCCGTTATTAAACGCTCTCCGATTCGGACATCCTCTAAGGTTTTTACCAGCAAGCCCGTCTTTTTGTTCGTGGTAATGCTGTATCCCCGCTGTAGAACCGATTTGGGATTCAAACCTGCCAGGCGATTCGCCTGCGCTGTAAGCTGCATCCGGCTGTTATTAATAATTACACTTATCCCCACGTTCATCCGATTCTGCCAGTTGTTCAATTCGACTGTTTTATTTCCCAAGAGCCGATGCGGCTCAATCCTGATAATCCGCTCATAAGCCGCCGAGAGTTTTTCACGCCCCCCGGCCAGCAGCTCTTTTATCGTTTCGGCTAACTCTGCGCTTAGCTCATCCAATTGCTGCTGGGCATTTTGAACGAGCAAAAGTGGATTTCTAAATACCGCATTAGCCAAAATGATTTCCAGGTTCTGCTGTGCCAGTTTTACCCTCGCCTTTGTTTGGCCTGTTAATCTGCGTTCCATACCGACCAACTGCCCTAAAACTTCCTGTATATCCGGAACTGCTACAACGCCTGCTTTTGTCGGCGTCGATGCCCTGGCATCGGCAACCAAATCTGCAACCGTAACATCGATCTCGTGGCCAACCGCACTTATGACAGGTATCTTCGAGCCGAAAATCGCCCTGGCTAAAATCTCCTCATTGAAGGCCCACAAGTCCTCCAACGCCCCGCCGCCCCTGCCGACAATCAGGACATCGAGTTTAAGCTCTTTATTGCGTCTGTTTATGTCCCGCAACGCAGCCGCGATTTTTTTCGCCGCCCCTTCACCCTGCACCGGTACCGGATAAAAAAACAGCTTCACGCAGGGCCAGCGATTGTGAATGCTGTCGATTATATCGTGCACCGCCGCACCCGATTCGCTGGTCAGTATCCCTATCCTTTCCGGATACACCGGCAGCGCTTGTTTATGCACCTCGTCAAAAAGACCTTCGGCTTGAAGTTTTTTTACCATTTGCTCGAAAGCCAACTGAAGCGCCCCAACACCTTCCGGCTCCAGCTTATCGACATAAAGCTGATACTTACCCCCAACCGTATAGACATCGATATGACCTGTTGCCAGTACCGCCATTCCGTCCTCGGGCGAAAACTTGACATTTCTGAATTTGCCGGCCCACATAACGCACGGCAGTACTCCGCTTTGGTCTTTTAGCGAAAAGTAACAGTGCCCGCTTGTATGATGTTTGAAGTCGCTTATCTCGCCTCTGACTATCAGCCGCGAAGGCAGGTTCTCTTCGAGAGCCACCTTGATTAGTGAATTGACCTCGCTGACCGTATATATTTGTGTTCTATTGCGCATCTGTCGCACACAACTATCCAGTCCGCTATTGAACCAGGACCGCCCAATAGTCCTGGGATGGGCAACGTAACTTTAACCTGCTCGTACCTTCTACGCGTTTGGGACTTGACCATTGGCACTTGATTATATTCAGCCAACGAACTGTAGCAGGTTTTTTCAGCGCCCCGATATCCAGTGTTACTTCACCGCCGTTGGGAAAATAGACCGCATATTCGGTGCCCGGGTTTGCCAGACAGTAGGCTTCATTAGATTTCCTCTCCGAAAGCAAATTATTGCCGGGCGCACACTTAAAAACATTCATCTTATCCGTAATTAACCGCATACTCCGGATATTCGCCTGCGCCTTTTCACCCAGCCCCAACCCCGAATCCGGACGGTGGAATCTGGCCGATGCCAGCCCACCGAAGATGTTTCGCCAGAACCGCTCCATACCGTCTCTGTCATTGCCGAATCTGCCGGTATCGGCCCCGTAGATTTTCACATTGTTCAGCGGACGAACGTTGTCAGCTATTCGTGCCCGCTGACGCTGCGCATTGTCCCAGTGCGTTTGTCCTTTTTGATGGTTGTTTTGCGAGATGTCCACGAACGAATAAGTCTCCGGATGGTCAAATGTTGGATTGTGCTGTGGATGGGCCAGGTCCCATTTGTCCCACATCTCGGTCGTTTGGACCGAAACGATAGCTGCTTTGGCCCTATCTTTGATAAATTCCGACCAGTATTTGCCCCACTCCGGCGTTACTGATGTTTCATTGTCCATACAGTAAAGCACGTTGCCGAATTTCAACGAATAAGAAAGTATTTTGTCAACGAATCGCCGTTGATACTTGAGCACGGTTTTTTGGTTGCGTTCAGCCGGCACCGACCAGAAAAAATTGTTCTCCGTTCGGGTTGGGTGGGTTTTAACTTGCTCGGGCAGCCCCGTCTGTTTAGCGGTGTAATTGATATTATTCTTCGGGTTGAACGGATTGACTTCCCAGATGTCGCGATAATAATCGAAAGTCGCCCAGACCTCTATCTGCACGATAATGTCCCGCTCTTGGGTCAGTTTAAGGAAGTTCTCGAACCTCCGCCAGTATTCATCGTTCCACTGGTCCAGGTCGTATTTGGCGTCCACTTTTTTGAATGGCCAGACATTGCCTTCGTCCCGGCTGGACATAGTATTGCGCACGTAGTTACCGCCCACGGCCTTGAGCAGGTTTAGGTGCTCTTTCAAATCCGGAATCTGGAACAGATTATCATCTTTAGTACCGCCTATCAGAAGTACGGGCTTACCCTTATACTGCCAGTAACGAGGATTCCTCAAATACAGCCGGATTCGATTCTTATCATACGTTTTGTCTTTCAACTCTTCCGTTTCTGCCTGAACACATATACAAACCAAAACACACAAAACAATTAACATTACGTAATAATTTTTCATTTTTGTTCCCTCGGATAAGTCCTGATTACACCAGAAGTTCCTTTGTTAGTCACCCTGACTTTGCATTGGGGGCTGGTGAAAACCATGCCTACCAGTATCTTAATTTTAGTTTTTCAAATTGTTCGAGTAAAACTTTATGGTTGCCTTTACAAAAAAGTATAACTGATTCTTGAGCTGCGGTCTCTCCCGGCATCAATTTTTCAATCGGGAAAGGTTCGCTGTGAATACACCGTAAAATATAATCATTATTGTTGAAAAGCGAAAGGAAATTTCTGGACGCGACTCCCACCGAAGCCGCTGCCCCAAAGCTTTCCGCGATGAATAAGGGATGATGCGCCGTTTCCGCCATTGTGGCGCTTGGAAAACTTTTGATCTTGATCACCGTCCGTTCGCTGCGAACACCTTCTTTCAAAAAACCTATTCTCCGCGGATCGGGCGATTCATGGCGTGGAACTTTGTCCGTAGTCGTCCATTGTCCGTCCAGACAAGCCCATAATCGTTCTCCTCTAATCGAAATAAATTGCGGAGCATTAACCAGATGAAAACACGTCTGGGTGCTAAGTTTGGATAAAGGCTTGTCCGATTTATTCCTGAAGGCATGGCGGTACCATAAACAGGAATTCTTCTCGTCGGGAGTCAATGTTGAAATCAATTGAAAACTTTCCTTAGAATACTTCCATGTTAGCCTTCCTTGTGAATCCAATGTGAAGTCCTGATGTCTGCCATCTTCTTTCCAGTTGCCCCACATTGTTTTCCCGTTAACCCTGATACCTTCCGGCAGCCATAAACCAAATTCGTTTCCCGGCCAATCGGCATATTCAACAGCTATTGTCGTACATCCTTTGGGACGATGACCATCATACATCCTGTCATAAACATTAATGTTAAACTTTTGATGGGTTTTTTTCCCAATACGGGAACCCAAAGCAGAATGGCCGCTTGAAGCCGGCATCGTCCCGCATACTGCTGCGGAAACGCTTTTCATAAAGTTTCGGCGGGTGAGATTAAAATTGTTTTGTCTGGACATAAGTATCTCCTACAGTACAGTTCAAGACTTTACGTCTGATCCCGTGTTCAGTGACGTTGCCTTGCTTGGGTCGAAACACCTCACGCATAACAGGAAGCTTCGCGGTGGAAATACCCCGACAATGCCGGATACATAAATGTTTTGCATATTCAGCCCATGGCAGTTGGAGGTATCCGGCACTTGATGCAAGGCCAGCCCGGATGTTTTCTGCGACAGAGTCTTCTCGCCAGATCCGAGAACTCCCTGCCCGGACAACGATGCTTGTTGGCGTTTTCTAATCACGGCAGCAAGCCATGGCCTCTCGTCAGGTGACGTAATCGAGACTATTGCATTTGCTTCAATCTCATCCTCCTTGCCCCATTCCCCGGTTCGGACGTTTATCCATTTGACCATAAACGTTCCCTCGTATCCTCTTAAATCCACACTGGCGGAACCGCCCTCTAAGAAAAAAAGGGCGTACATTCGGCCTGGGTTGGCAGATAGAAACACCTTCGAGTCTTCATAATCCGTTAAGAGATCATTTCGTGGAGTAAGCTCCCACATCTTGACAAGGCTTTCGAGTTTTCGAAGGGCCTTGATGCAATTCTGGGCGGGTTCGGTCAGCCCGATGCCGCCGATTGGATTGCGATGGAAACGAGTCGAGGCACAGCCGCCAATCACATTCAACACATAACGCTGTACGGCTGATTCCGTAGTCCAGCGGCGCCAGACCCTCTTGTAATAATCGCGATTGGGAGGCCACTCACTTGACCCGTAATTCTTGGTATTGTTAATCGGGCGGGGGTCTTTCTTTGTACGATCCAGGACAAACAATATGTTTTGCCAGTGTTTCTTAAAGGTGTTCTTATTGCCGGTATTTTGCGAAATGTCAAGAAAGGTATAAATGTCGGGCTTATCAAAAGAAAGCAGGAATTTTTCTTCGGTGTCCAGCTCCCAGCCAACGTCGAACATGTCTGTTACATAGACATCAACACCGAACTCAGTGGCTTTTGTTTTGATATACTTCATCCAATACTGCCCCCATATCGGAGAGGTGCTGGTCTCATTGTTCATGCAATACAATACATTACCGCAGGGCAGCGAATATGAAAGCATTTTGTCAACAAAAGCCTCCTGGTAGCGGCGAAGCACCTTATTGTCATCCATCGCCGGGATCGTATGAAAAAACGGCTGTTTGTCGGCACTGGGGTGGTCGGGATATGCTTCGGCCAGTCCGCATTGTTTCGAGGTGTAGTTGATATTGTTTGCCGGATTGTACGGGTTAATTTGCCACGGACGCCCTCCCCACGTACCTTTACGGTCTGTATAATCGAACCTATCCCATACCTCAATCTGCACAATGATATCACGTTGGCCGGTCCATCTGAACAGGTTTTGAAAACGATTCCAATACTCATCGTTCCACTGGTTCAGGTCGTACTTGCCGTCGGGCAGTCTCTTGAACGCCTGAATTTCAAACCCCCTATCTACGCGGGCGCTCATCGTATTGCGGATGTAGTTGCCGCCCACGCTCGCCAGCAGGTTCAGATGCTCTTTCAAATCCGGAATCTGAAAGAGGTTGTCATCTTTTGAACCGCCGAGAAGCAATACGGGCTTGCTCTTGTACTGCCAGTAGCGAGGATTCTTCGGGTACGGCCTGATACGATTCGCGTTTTCATTTTCGGACAGGCGGATTTCCTGGACCAGCAGAACAACCCGATGGCCACTGCCCGGCGTGCGCAAAGTTACCTTCCGGCCGCCCTGGACGGCTTGCTGCCTGCCCCATTTACTTTGGGTGATGTCCAGCCATTTCATAACGTACTGTCCGGCGGCCTCAGAGAGGTCCAAATCCACCGACCCGCCGTTGGGAAAGTACACGGCGTACTGCTTCCGGTGGATATAACTCAGATAGGCCTCGTTAGCGCTTCGATTGGAAAGCAATCGGCTCCCGGAGTCCGGCACAGCCTTGAAGATGTCAAGTTCTGCCGTGAGCAGACGCATGCTTTTTATATGTGCCTGGGCCTTCTTAGCTAATCCCATGCCGTAGGGTGGGCGGTGGAAACGGCTGGAGGCCGACCCGGCCAGGATATTCCGCCAGAAACATTCGCTCGCGTGGCGAGTAGTTGATTTCTCCCAGGGGCAACTGTCGGCGCCGTATATCTTTGTATGGTTAATCGGCCGTTGTTTTTCGGCTAGATATTTATACACAAACTGTAAATTGTCCCAGTTTTCCTGGCCCCTTTTGGCGCTGTTCTGCGAAGCCTCGAAGTATGAGTAAATCTCCGGGTGATCCAGTGAGGCACGCTGCTGCTCTTTTTTCAAATCGATCTCCCAGTACATCTCGGTTGTTTCCACCTGTCGGCCCACGATCGCCGCTTTATCCTTGATATATTTCGACCAATACCACCCCCATTCGGGCGAATACTGCGGATGAATCTCATTGGTCATGCAATAGAGCACATGATTATGCGACAACGTGTAAGAGAGCATCTTGTCAACGAACTTCTGCTGGTAGGCCAACACCAGACCGTCGTTGTTCAGCTTGGGCACCGTGAAGAAGAAGCCGTGCGGCACCTTGCCAATGTTGCCGTAGGAATCCTTCAGAGTCGCGTTGGACGAGTCATAGTTGATGTTATTGGCCGGACGCCAGGGGTTCTTCTCCCAATGTCCCTTGTTGAAATCGTGAAAGGCCCAGACCTCGATCTGAACAATGATGTCCCTGTCCCGGGTGAGCTTCAGCATCCTCTCGAAACGGTCCCAGTATTCGTCGTTCCATTGGTTAAGGTCGTACGAACCGTCGGATAGTCTCTTGAAGGGCTGGACCTCAAAGCCTTTGTCGCTGCGCGAACTCATCGTGTTGCGGATGTAGTTGCCGCCCACGCTTGCCAGCAGGTTTAGGTGCTCTTTCAAATCCGGAATTTGAAACAGATTGTCGTCTTTTGAACCGCCCAGCAGCAGTACGGGCTTTCCCTTATACTGCCAGTATGCCGGATTTTGCTTATAAATCTCTATCCTTTCTATTGGACCACCAGCGGCCTGGGCTGAAACACACACTAACATCAGTGCTGCAGAAAATACTGCCGGCAACCATTTATATCTTGCTCTCAATCTTCTCAAAATAAACCTTTCCAGTGAACAATGTGATTATAGTTTGTGCTTTCTATAAGGCATAATCAATTCTTATCCGGTCAGCAGCTCGAATTCTTCGCTGCTGAGAGATTGTCTCAATTTTTGCAGGGCAGTCAGTTCGATTTGTCGGATTCTTTCCTTGCTGAAGCCGAGCTCTTCGCCGATTTGCTTCAAGGTTTTTGTTTCTTTTTTTATTGGTGGGCCGACCAGGCCAAAACGATTTAAGATTACATACCGCTCACGTTCGGTGAGATTGTTTTCGATAACCTGTGTGAGGCTTTGGTGTGCTCGTTCGATGGCCGCGAAATCCACCGTATCTTCGGTCCTCAAATCGCGATGGATACTTGCCAGGGAAGCTGTTGCGGCTTTACCAAGCCGAGCAGTCCGTGCGGGTATTTTGCGGGCGAAATCTTTGGCTATGGTCCAGGATGCGAAAGTGGCGAATCGAAAGCCCCTGGTATAATCGAATTTCTCAACCGCCCGCATCAGCGAGATATTACCCTCACCGACCAAATCGAGCAAACTCGCCCCGCCGGTGGTATGTTTGCGTGCAACGCTGACCACAAGTCGCAAGTTCGCTTCGATTATCCTTCTTTTTATCTCTTCGGCCTCGGCTAAATAGTTTTCTATCTGACTTAGTCTGGCACCTGAGACGCGAGCCGGCTTTATACCGGTGCGGATTCGGCAGGCTAAATATTTTAAGTAATTATATCTGCGGAACAGCTCGACTTCATGTTCTCTATTGAGCACAGGCGCATTTTTCAGTGTCTGCAAATACTCCGGCAGGGAACCGCGGGCTAATTTGAGCGGCTCAACGTAAGGAGTCCCAAGGACAACGTCCTTGCGGGTGGGCGGCTCTGTATTGTCGATTGGCTCTGCTAAAATCTTCTCTGGGGCATCTTTTTCAAGAAATTCATCGCTGGCGACGAATTCAATCTTTCTGGACAGAAGTGCTTTTGCCCTTCGTCGATTTATGATCCGATATATAGAACTTTTATTCCGGTTGAATCGCTTCATCAGGTCTTTGACATCGCAGCCTTGTTTGAACAGCCCGTAAATCTCAGCGGCCTGCGCCGGTTCAATTACACTAATAGGGTGCGTAGAAATAGGTTTATCAGGATTGGCCTTTTCGTAATTTAGCAGTGTGTATCTGATGGTTTCGTGGCACTTGCCGGTTTCAGCGCTTATCCTGTTTATTATCTCGTAGCGAGAGAGGTTCGTATCGGCGATAAGTTTGGCAGCCTGCTTTATAATCCGCTGCTTTTGCGTATCTGTCAGTCGCGCAAAGCTTTTTGCCTTGGTGGTAAGGTCCGGGTTTGCCTTGAGGAATTTATCGACCGTTGACTGCAAAAAGCCGAGACGTCTCCTGCCGTCATCAAAAATAAATTTTCTCGCAATCAGACCATGTTTTCGCCAGCGGTAGATGGTTTTTATTGAAACTCCTGAGCTTACTGCAAGCTCTTCGATAGTGTAAATTTTTTGGCTCTGCTCGGCGACGGGACGAGCGAGCCGGCCGCTCAGTTTGGAGATGAAAATCCGCAGGTCATCCAACAGCTCATCACCTTTTATCAGCTCCTCCGCCACTGGGCCTTTAGGGTGAAAACCCGTGATATGAAAACATACAAAATCGAAAGGATATTCCTTGTTCGGCTCGATAATCGCATAAAGTTTCTCCGTGGCGTCAAGCTGTTTGAGACGCTTCTTTTCAGGCGTAAATCGAAGCTGCACCAACAATTGAGCTAAACTTTGACTCTTTATCTTTCGCATAACCGAGTGTCCATTTTACCAAATCAGGCGCAAAAAAACAGCCGTATAAAACCAATCATAGAAATTTAGTGCGCTCGATATGCACCCGCTTTGAATCCGGAGGGGTAATTACCCCTCCCTTACGGTCGTGGCTCTGTTTGATGAAGAAGAAATTAAGAGGTTCCCTACTTGTGCTCTTGTGCGTATTCTTTATGCAACGAGGCTTTTGACCATATCGACAGCCGAAGCGGCGTCGGCCGCGTAGCCGTCGGCGCCAATTTTGTCTGCGTAACCCTGTGTTACCGGTGCGCCGCCTATCATAATCTTGGCTGAAACACCGGCATCTTTTAGCGCCTGTATAGTTTTTTCCATGCCGGGCATTGTCGTAGTCAAAAGTGCGCTCAAGCCGACCACGTGGACGCCCTGAGTCTTCACCTGCTCAACAAATTTTTCAGGCCCGACATCCACGCCGAGGTCAATAACTTCAAAACCGGCTCCTTTGAGCATCATTGCCACTAAATTTTTGCCGATGTCGTGTAAATCACCCTGGACGGTTCCTATAAGAAACTTTCCGACCGGCTTGACGCCGGCCTTGACAAGCTCCGGCTCAAGAATTTCCATCGCCATTTTCATTGCCCGTGCGGCAATAAGCACCTCAGGTATGTAAACCTCATTTTTCTTGAAACGAGCGCCGACGACATCCATACCTGCAATAAGTCCTTCCTCGAGGACGCTTTTAGCCGCTGTGCCCTCTTCGAGGGCCGACTTCGTAATTTCCACTGCAGTGCTTTGGTCGCCTTTTATAACTGCATCAGCTAATGCCTTCAAATCCGCCATCTCAGTTCACCTCAATAAAACAAGCTATCCTGCTTACATCCGTTCATTTGTTTTTCCGACAACTAAAACCGTAATTAAACATTATTTCACAGTTCCAAACAAGCGCTAAATTAAACTTTGTTTGCAAAAAGCTGTTTTTCAGTACAAACAACTGCACAAAAAAGGGGAAAAAACCCAATTTTATTTGACAGGTGCCATACATATAATAATATACTGTGCAGGTTTTATTGTTTTCGATTGTTTGCCCATATTAAATACGAGATACGAAAAATGAGTGATTACATAGTTTTGGTAAAACAGGTTCCTGACGTATCGCAAATCACCGACAATGCGTTCGACCCCGAGACCGGCACACTCATCCGAACCCGATTAGCCAGCGTGATCAACGAGCTGGACACGCAGGCATTGGCTTTTGCAAACTATATGAAAAAAATCAGCGGCGAGGCGGACGGCCAAATCATTGCCTTGACTATGGGCCCACCAATGGCTGAAGAGGTCCTGCGATACAGTCTGAGCAGATGCGCCGACAAAGTCGTGCTGCTGACCGACAGAGCCCTTGGCGGAGCAGATACCGTGGCAACGGCGAACCCCTTAGCATTTACCGTTCGAAAAATAGTCAAAGAAATCCTGAAAAACGACAATGATTATTATGTGGTATCCGGAATGCAGTCGGTCGATGGCGACACTGCTCAGGTGCCGCCGCAAATGGCCGAGGAGCTGTCTCTGCCGTGTATAGCTTATGTTACCGATGCCGAATTCAAAAATAATCGTTTTGAATTCACACGCATTATCAGCGGAGGCAGCCAGGTGGTTGCCGCTAAGAAACTTCCAGCCGTAATAACTGTTGCCAAGTATGAGTATTCCCTGTTTGCAGCATTTGCAAGAACCCGATGGGCAAACGAAACGGAGGTTATTACCTGGGGCAGTGAGGACATTAAAGCTACGCACATCGGTGTTAAAGGTTCCAAAACATCTGTGATTCGAGTCTTTCCGCCGGGCAAAAGCACCAGGAAATGCCAGCAGCTCAGCGATGCAAAATCGTTGGCTAAGGTGCTCGCCGAAAGCTTCAAGGGCGGCAATGGCGAGGCCGGCGAGGGCGATGAGGCACAGACAGGTCGCTATGTTTTGCCTAAAAAACGAGCAAGCCTGCTCGACAGAAGCTTCGAGGGAACCAAAAAGGAACAAGAGGACTATGGAATTTTAGCCAACAAGCTCAAAGAGCTCGGCATAAAAGATGCTGACCGGATTGATAAGGCAGCCAGGGAAAAGATTCTGGCCGCAGCAGGTGAGCATTTCCATAAAAAAGCATTAGAGGATATGATAAACGGCTTGAAGCTGGCCGAGCCGACCTTTAAGGGCGAGGTTTGGATCGTAGCCGAACACAGCGACGGCGTTGTACATCCAGCGACGTTTGAGCTTACCGGCAAAGCTCGCGACCTTGCCGATTCGCTCGAAACCAAAGTGGGCGTATGCCTGGCCGGCTACAATGTCGAGCCCATGGCAAAAGAATTAATCGCCGCAGGTGCGGACAAAGTCTATGTCATCGAGGACAGACTGCTGGACGTGTTTGACCCCGCCGCCTATCGCAAAGCCATTGCCGATTGCGTTAGCAAATACTGGCCCCAAATCGTACTTTATGCCGCAACACCGCAAGGCCGAATGCTCGCACCGATGGTTTCATACAGGGTCGAATGCGGTCTGACTGCCGATTGCACCGGTCTGGATATCAGGGATGGTTCACGAACAGGCAATATAGGTATCCTGCTGCAGACCCGGCCGGCTCTCGGCGGCAACGTTATGGCTACCATCCGCACGAAAAACTCAAAATCGCAGATGGCTACCGCAAGACCGGGCGTTATGAAGAGAATTCCCTCTGACCCATCAAGAAGAGGCAACGTCATAAAACACAAAGTCGAGCTTTCTAAGAACGACGTCAGTTTGGAAATTATAAAGACGGAATTGGGCACCGGTGATGTGAACTTCGGCGCCGATGTGATTGTCAGCGGCGGTAAAGGTATGCAAAGCAGAGATAACTATGAACAGCTCGTAGGCGCACTTTGTGATGGCTTAAGCAAGAAGCTGGATACGCAGGTCGAAAGAGGTGCTTCACGGGCAGCGGTCGAGCAGGGCTTTATTGAACGGGTGCACCAGGTCGGACAAACAGGCACTTCTATCGGCCCGAAACTCTATTTTGCTTTGGGAATATCCGGCGCCATTCAGCATATGATAGGCGTCGCTAACACCGAGACTATCGTCGCTATCAACAGCGACCCGAACGCGCCGATATTTAAGCAGTGTGATTATTATATCGTCGGGACAGTGGAAGATACAGTGCCTCAATTGGTAAAGGCATTGGAGGAAACGTAAAACATAAAACGGAAACCATAACTGGGACAGAAGACAGAGGACAGAAGACAGAAGACAGAACTTCTGACTTCCGACTTCTGACTTCCGACGTTTTCAGAGGTGGAATAAAAGGTGTCAAACAACAAAGACTACAACAAAGTATCGGTTTTAGTGGTTGGTGCAGGCCCGGCCGGTCTGGCCACTGCGATACAACTCAAAACAGAAAAGCCGGACATCAATGTTTGCGTCGTGGAAAAGTCTGCCGATTTGGGCAATCACAATCTCTCCGGTGCGGTCCTGGAACCTGAACCTCTGCATACCCTGCTGGATTCAGCAGCTCCCGGATGGCAGGATACCGATGCCGCCAAAGAAGTGCTCGCAAGTAAGATAGACAAAGACGATATTATGTTCCTATTAGGCAAAAAGCTGGCGTTTAATATCTTCTTTGCAATCAACCTTGCCAAAACTTTTCGTCTGGGCTTCGGCCAAATGATACATAAGGGGGACTATTCGGTATCGATAAGTAAGCTCACTAAATGGATGGGGCGGATTGCAAAAGACCTCGGCGTTGAGGTCATCACCGGCTTTTCAGCCGAGGATATTATTCTGGACGGGTCATCCGGCAGAGCAACAGGTATCAAACTCGTTGACCAGGGCCTCGATAAAGAAGGCAATAAGCAGCCCAACTACGTCGAAGGTGAAATTATAAATGCTGATTTCGTGGTGCTTGCCGAAGGATGCGATGGGCTTTTGACGGAAATATTCATAGAAAAGGCAAATCTGCAAAGGCAAAGCCCTCAACTTTATTCGGTAGGTGTAAAGGAGCTTATAAAGGTAAGCCCCGAGCAATATAACAAGTTCACCTCCGGCCGGGTCGTTCACGCCATGGGCTATCCAATCTGGACACCCGTCATCGGCCCGGGAATGTTCGGCGGCGGCATCGTATATGCCGGCGTCCAGGAGCATCTTTCCGTCGGTATGATTGTCGGTGCCGACTGGAAATACTGCGACCTCAACGTGCAGGATGCACTGACGAATTTCAAGAACCATCGCTTCGTAAAGAAATTTATCGACGGCGGGACAGTCGTGGAGGCCGGGGCGAAAATGATTCCCGAAGGCGGATACTACGCCATTCCAAGAGACCCGCAAACCAACAGTATAGGCAAAGCCAACGTGATGATTTTGGGCGATAGTGCCGGCTTTGTGAATATGCTCAAAATTAAAGGGCTTCACAACGCTATCGACTCAGGTATGCAGGCGGCAAAGGCTATCGTGGAAAGTCTCGACAACCCGGAAACAGCAGCATCGAGATACACAGAGTCAATTGACAACTCGAATGTTGCTAAAGAAATGAAGTCGGCAAGGAACTTCCGGCAGACGGTTGCGAAGTTCGGGCCTTTGCAGGGGATGCCGCTTTCGGTCCTGGGCGGGCTATTGCCGAAGTTCGGGATTGAAAAAGATTACGAGTCGATGACAATCGCTCGATACAAGCTAAAACCCAACCAGAATTTCGACAAGGACACCTTCACCGCAGTGGCGGCAACGGAGCACCGCGAAGAAGAGCCCTCACATCTGGCGATTCTGGACCCTGAGATTTGCAGGACCAGATGCACGCCGGTATTCAACAGTCCCTGCATTACGTTCTGCCCGGCGGGAGTATATGAGACCATCGGCGATGATGTAAAGCCGGCCAATCCATCCAACTGCCTGCACTGCAAGACCTGCCAGAGGAAGTGTCCGTTCGACAATATCAGGTGGACGGTCCCCGAAGGCGGCGGCGGACCTCGCTATAAACGAATGTAAGGTCCGTACTGGCATTGTTGAGCAAAGTGTCAAGGAGTTTATTACATTCGGCGGTTTCAAGGTTGGGCGAGGATTCGGAGCTCATAAGTTACTCCCAAAAAGGTTATTGTAAAACATCAACTGAAATCATAGCTGGGGCGGACCAGCCCTCAACAATCTTTCCGTTGGCAATGCGATACAAAGCAAACTCAGTACATCGGTTAGTACCCTGCGAGGACCCGGGCACTGCTTGAAAGTGAAAAACAGCTACGAAAGAATCCTCTGCCATAAAAACAGAGTTAATAAGTGTCCTTTCCTGAAAGCCACTCGTACCGTTTGCCCAGTAAAAAGCTGGAGTTGGAACTACCGGTTTCAGTGTACCGAGACGATATTGTACGTAATTCGGATCATACTGTTCTGGCAGGGTTAAATCATAAGGGTCTTCGTTAAAAGCGAGAATCGCATCAGCAACGAGCTTCTTGTTCTTGTAGCGTTGGACAAAATCGGATGGTCGTTTTGACGGTTTGATAGTCAGATGTGAGATAAAACACACAAGCAGCGCAATCAGTACGAAAAGAAGTTTTTTGTCGTGTCTTGACATGACGATATCTTTTCCAAAGAGTTACACAAAAAAGCTAACACGATATATTGAAAATAACCCAGGTCAACACTATAGCACCCGATAATTCAATTCTCTTTCGAGTGCCAAGCTAGTGACAACAATCGCTCAA